>JGI26051J44788_1000247_pt1 | contig 33685 bp, 32 predicted proteins | sample HigsolmetaGSP13D_FD_44788 | JGI IMG/M metagenome (IMG submission 44788) | reverse complement strand
GGGAGATGTCTGCCCGGGCAGACATCTCAAGAGTCAACAATTTGGTGTTTTCATCGGGTGGATCACGCTAGATGGGAGATGTCTGCCCGGGCAGACATCTCCCATTCCTGTTGCACTAAATGCGTCACGTTTGCTAGAACTTCAGATAATGGATGGATCATGAACCCAGGGCTTGATCAGTTGGGAAAGAGTGAATACAGTCAAGGTCTGACAAACCAGTTCTTCATGCCCAAGACATTACTGAGTGTTCCGCAGCATACGAAGATGCAGTACTAAAGACTGCAAAAGGTGAAAGGTCTATTTGATGGGTATGTGATGGCAAGCATGGCAAAGACACAGCCCGGTTGTGGACTGGAGATATTGGTACGGCGCTGATGGTTTGTTCATGCCTCATGTGTCAAACAGCAGCCGCCCAAAGTCAATATACCCCACCGAACCGCACCCGCAAAGGCAGGGGAACCTCAAATGTTGGATATTATCAGATCAAAACATTTGATTGGACCTGGTCCTATCACATTAAGGTTTTTAGTGTTGCATGCCGCGCAGACCTCTTGCGAGGCATGCAATAGACAGAGGACAGAAACAATGCATCTGGACTGAGATAACAGAACTGGGCCGGATATAAGAAGGTGCTCATTAACTGCTGCTTGCCTCATTGAATCTCAACTGGCTAGCCTTGATTATCCTTCTTGCTCACTGCCTGCTATTGCCACTGCTTGTGTGGTGTCTTGGTTTGCATATTCCATTTCCTATACGGTAGCCAACCTTCCAAGACAAACTGTTCACAGCATTGACTTGGGCAAGTTTGTGAGTCCTCAATTGCAAGCATGCTGCTAACTTCTCACAGCTCAATGATTTGCTTGCAGCTGTCATCTCTTTGGAGCCTGCTCTTAGCATCATGGGTGAAATACCCTGCGCGGGATTCTCACTCATCACCGCGTCAAAGCAGCGCGTCTTCTAGTTGCAGGCCAACAGGAGACCAACCCTCAGAGGATGGCTGGCGCAGGTCTGGTTGGTCCACATTCTTCTATCAGGAAACTGTACTGGGGCCAGTTACTCAAGACTCTTTAGCCTGCGCCCCCACAGCAGACCAGGCTTGCCTTCCAACATATCATACAGCTATCCAATTGACAAGCCGTCTTAAGGATCCTATAGAAAACGCTAAATATGCTGGTGTACTTTTCAGCCCAGATTATCGAGTCCAAGTCTGCTTACGCGTTATGGCTATACATATGTGCTTTGTCCTTGACCGCTTTTCAAAAAGATCAGATGCGCAAGGCAGCTCATGAGTGTTGAGGAATGGAACATCTCATAGGACGATTTGGGTAAAGCTTGCCGTCGGTTGACGCCAGGAATATGTGGACTAGAACTGTCTAGCCTTTCAGAACAGGTGACCGGTGCATGGAAAACTATCCAGGTCCTGCAATTGTACTTCAGATTGTGGAGTGAGCTGTGGCTATTGTTCTTATCTTCAGCCTGGTTTTGTGTATTTATGTATAGCCTCTCCAACAATGGATTTTTTTAAAGATGTGAGAGAGATAGGATTACTTTGGATGTTTCAATGCTTACATGAACTCATTTGAGTGTAAGGAAAGAGCTGAGATAGACTTTCTTCAAAATAGAAGCAATCCGCTATAGGCTGATACACGAGCGCATGAAAATCCCACCAAGACAACATTAGATTACAATGAAATAATTTGCATTCAATCTATATATTATCAGGATGATGGACATAGGAGGGCCAATTCCATATCCCTTGACAACATTTTACTTCTTTCATACAATTGTCATAGCATCCAAAAGTCAGCAGTTTACAAAGAGCAATGGGAGAACTGGCTGTCTCAGATGCCAACTTAGCACAGCTAAACAATCCTCACCTATGGGCAATGGAGACTGATGGCTTTGTTGTGCTTGACTGCGAAGCGCCATCTCAACAAATAATCAATACTATTGAGAATTCTGTTGGATGAGACAAACTATATTGCTCAAGAACATCGCAAGAAGCACCAACCTACCATTTTCAAGGCAATGATGAATTCAAGGATTTTTCTAAAACACAAAGACATAAGATCTTGCCGCCCAGTTCAGACAGTTATTGTAGGCTAATCTTGTTGCCACAGATACTCATCATGCTTCAAAGCCACCTTGAGAGCTCTGGTGATGGGTTAATTGAGCAGGGTCCCCTCATTGTTTGTTTCATTCATTTCACTCTGGACACAGAACAATCACCATTGAAACTTGCACATCCATGCCCTGGACTGCTGTTGTTCTTTAGACTGCTTGGAGCTGCTCTTGGACCAGAAAATGGAATGTTCCAGGTCTATCCTGGCTCCCACAGGATGTCAAAGGAAACCATTCTGGCAAGTGCAACCCAGCTCATAGATATTCATGTTGGGAAAAACCAGCTGTTAGTTGCCTGTGGTTGCCTCTGGGCCAAGGAGTCGCATGCTGAGGGTTTGGTCCCTACAATATGGGGGGCTATTCAACAGAGCCCATGATTGAATACATTAACAATGATACTCAATACTATATGCAGTTTGGATGAAGCCAACCCAGATGTATATATAGATTTGGTCAGTAGTGAACGTGACAGATGTGAAATTATGTGACATACTCCATCTCTGACATTAAATTGATGACACTCTTCAAAGCAGCCCATTCTGGAGGGCCGTCCTCTCCTTCCGCGCCAAGATGAGGGATTCTAGATTCCATTAGGTGGCTGATGGGTTACCAAGAGGATGTAAATCACAAATAGGTTTGTCATAGCCGCCTTGGTAGATATCTAGTCGCTTTGATAACATCTGAGCAAACTCCATGATCTTCTGATCACCTTGGAGGAGTTCAATCAATTGTTTCAACTCTTTATAGTGGAGGTGCGCGAGTTTTGGGAGAGCTTCCAGTAGGACTAGTGAGATACCTGGCTTGTTCAACCCTTTTTCAATGTATAAAATCTTGTGACCCTGTTTTAACACTGATTGGGTCATGTTATCCTGCGGAAGATCATTCTCCTTGATGAAACAACTATTGAGATGTCTTTTGAGGCGTTCCTTGGGAGATTTTTTTCCAGTATTGAAATGCCAAGTACTTCATGGAAAGCAGGCATTTGAGATGCTCAAGGACATACTTGAATTGTCTCTTGTGAGCTGATGTTGTGTCTTTCTTTTGCTGCTGCGCCTGAGTTTTGTGGCTAGAGACAGCGGTGTCTTCTGCCCCATGTTCTGATCCCGCGGTTGAGGGTCACCATGACTAACAAGGCCAAGGATGGGAGGCCCTGGCCCTTGCTCTTTCACTCTGTGTCATTGGATTTCTTGTGCTATAAGTCATTGTCTTGAAAATTCTTATGATAAAGTGAGGCAATACATACAATGGAGGTGAAGTTCTGAATAGAAGCCCAAGGCAGTAACTTTAGTAGGGTCAGGAGGATAGAGATTTATGCTCAATGACTACAGTATGACTACAAATATTGCCCTCTGATAGCTAAACTCATCTAAATACCTACAAGCTATCAAGCTCGGAGCTGTGTCTAGTTCACATGAGGAGTATGGTTCAGTAAGGGAATAGGGTCTATTGGACTAAGATGAGAGAATACATGTTCTATGAGTATGATATTTGACCCGACGTGTGGCCAGTATCCTAGGTCCCCAGGCGCTGCAGGGAGACGGACCTATGACTTTTGTGGTCCTCTGTCCAGAGCAGCAAAATGTAATCAGTTCTGGGCCTGAATCGGGCGCAGGTTTGTAGTCCAAGGTCTGATGAGGTTATAGGTCCAGTGACCTCGCTCTTTCTGCCTGGTACAGTGGACAGAGGACCCATTGGGTCCTGGGACCTCAGTCCTAGGACCGGCCTGGGCGCAGGACCGACAACTGGCGACCACACTGGCCTCCGAACCGCAGGGGTTGTAGGACCATGTGCTTTGGATATGTCATGACCTAGGACCAACGCTGGCTACAAGCTGTCATCCTCGCTCGTCTTTTGTTCCCCAAACCGAATGCTAAGCGACATCATCGTTGACCGGATCATGTATCACCATGTTTATTTTTGACCTCCTTCTATTTTTGTGCCCTTTCTACATTTGTCACTTGTACCCTTCTAGGTTGGTGATCCTCTCAATTATATGAAAGGCCCTCCTTGACATGAATACTTTTTCCTTTCTTGGTTGTCTTCTACAGATTCTCCTTCAAAAGTTCTCTGTTGCCCTTGCATGAAACATCACTGCTCTTGAACCATCACCTGGCTGCAATGGTTGCGCTGTGGGAGACAATTCGACGATCTAATATAAATAAAAGAAAGTCACATCTTTGCAAAGAGGAGTCTGAACTCACCCCTCAAGACTACCATGCAAGAGATGCCGCCTGTGTTGTGCAATTCAGATCAACAGGAAAACACGCTGAGGCAACCATCAAAGCCATTAATCAAGTTGGACAATTCTGAAAGCAGTGAGGCATTCAGAAATCATGCCTTCTCTGAGATCTAATATCAGCTATGTAGACACTGTGTGTTTGTGGGGGTCGATCATCACCAGCATCTACCAGCATATTCTGTAAAGAACTTTCAATATTATGCTGATTGGAGACTAAAGCAGTTTAATATCACTAAGCAGGTAACAATATGGGTAGAGTGGAAGTTCTTGCGGCTGCTCTATAAGAGGGAAGTCGGCCAGAAGATGGACAAGCTGGTCAGCAAGGAAGTCAGCAAGGCATGGTGACATTCACATTTTTCATGCAAAGTCACTAAACCTACTTTGAATGCAATATATTCTAGGACCCTTGACAGACAAGTTTGATCTTGATCTGTCTGTTGTGAACAAGCCTATCTTGTTTGTGTTCTTTTCTGTCCTTTTGGTTGCTTTTTTCCCACCTCTCTCATGTTGGTTTTGCCAGACTGTCTCTTCTTTCTGGTTTTGTTCAGCTCTGTGTCAACCTCTGAATCTGTGTCCTCGACTTTAAATGTGGGTCTGTTGGTCTTATTCCAAATAGCACTGTGTAGGCCATGTATGTCACTGAGATAATAACAGAGGGCCATTTCATCCAGGACTTGCAGATTGCACATCAGATGTCAACACTGCTGTAGCCAATGTGCATCCATCAGATGATCCTTTTCTATATGATCCCACCATTCATTACTGCACGTCCAGGGTTTCATGCGCCTGGAAGGTAATTTGGTGCTATCTTCAAGGCAGAAAGGGCAGTATCCTGGTCAGATGAGGGTATGGCAGTAGGTGATGATCTCACATCTTCAGGAGCTGATGGATTCAAGATGTCCTTTGCAATGCTCTTCCCACTTGTCTTTAGTAAAAAAAAAAAACTGGACGCATTCATAGCAGTACTCTAGGTCCTGTGGCTGGCATCCAAGAACAAGAGACAGTTCTTGCTGTCTGCAAGAATAAGTATGGTTGTTTTGTTGCGGTCAAGGTAGTCTAAAGTCATTGATAAATATCTATCATAAGCCTGAGCGCATGAGTTGACTCATGTTTGTAATGAGAAATTGCAGACTCAACATTTACCACCCAACGGCTCTTCCCCAGGACGATACATGACATCATAGTCCTGAGTACATAGAGTAAGCAAGTCCGCGACCGCTGAGAGCGTTCCAGAATGAGTGAAAAGCTCATTCAAGGGTATCATCTGAGCCAGTTGCTGGTGCTCTGGCAGGACCAGGAAGATGCCACAGATGATATCTTTCCATAGATATCATCTGGCACAGACTTTCCACCAGATAGAATTTTTCCTTCCAATCACTTCTGAACCCAGTTGTCCCAAGATTCTTTGAGTGCCTGCATGTGGAGATGGTGCTTCTGCATTTGTATCCTTTTCTTGGTCATGTAAACCTCAAAAGGATCTGCCTTCTCTAGAGTCAATTTCTGCAGCTGCTGTTCAAGATCAAGGACTGGGTCATGTAGAATAGCATCCTGCCTTTCTGTGGGAGGTGTGTTGGATACCCTTTCTCGCGATATTTGCCAACCCCTCAGAGATATTCAATATGGTCCTGACGCATCTGTTCTTCAAGAAAGACGTCCATACTACTCAGAGCTGAAGTATTTGCGATATTGCGCCCATAGACATGAGGATCAGTTTGGTTCAGCAGCTGGCCTCTTTCGGCTTCAGCAGCAATCTCTGAACAGGGTTCAGTCTCAGTCTTGCCTATGGCCATACGCAATGTTTGCATATCCACTTACTGTCAATTTTATATGCAAGACCGCGCCATAAACTATGGATTGTGATAATCTCATAGTATCCAGTGTTGCAAACTATTGCTTTGAAAAGTCGACAGTGTCAGTAGATAGGGGACCGGATTGAAGCAAAGCTTCCCATGTTCTCTCATTGCCACACAGAACCTAGAAAGGCCAGTCAGGATGTTGGCTTGGGGGCAAGGAAGAGCACGTCTTACACTGTATTTTTGGGGTCATGATTGTTTTTGACCCATTTTTGACTAAGATGGAAGAAAATTTCCTTTTCTCCATCAGGTCTGCAATATAGGTATAATTCAATGTCCTAAAGCCATTCAGAGACATGTCCAATAACATAGGATAATAATCCATACCTCATATCAGAGTCCCCGATCATCTGCTTTTGATGTATTGGAATAAAGACCCCAATTCTTGCTCCGGAGTAGCAGTATATTAGGATAGCGAAGGTCATTTGAATCCTGTGTCACTCATGAATGAAGACTGGGTCATCATCAGTCCACATGGAAACAATGATATTGGTCAAGTCACAATGTGTAAACATGTGCTTGGTGTGTTTCTTGTTCTTGATAATATCCTCCTTAACAAGGGTCTTCCTAATCCACTTTTTGTCATCAGAATATAGCATGAACACCTCAAGCGTAACAATTTACATAGTAAACATCTTCTGTGTCTTTCTTGTCAAAAATGTTTTTTGTAACACAAGTGAACCTGGCAAAAATCGTTCAGCAAAGTTCAACACAGAAGACATAGTTGGCTGGAGAGAGAGCATCCCTTGGGTAGAGAATATGTAATAACAAATGAAGTCCTTGATAGTGGCCAAGTCTGGTGCAGGTTGCCCTTCACGGAGACAATCTCCTTCATTCATATCACTGTCCTGTCATGCCCATCTTCAAGATAATTAGTTACTGTCATAAAAGACAGTGGATCGAAGTATGCATACATCTTGTAATCTTCCAAAACCCTGTTCTGAAGTTGGATTGAGTCCTCTGAATATTTATTTTCTGCTCTCACACTGTCCTTCTCTTGATGTGCCCTCTTTCATAGCCATTCACTTTGGCATGAGCAAGTCTGTCAACCTTTGCCTTTGGCATTTTGGAAAATTTCAACGACTCATCTGCGGCCAAAAAGAAGAGAAGACTAAAAGATGAGAAGAAAAGAGAAGGAAATTATAGAGTTACACACAAAATACAGAAAGATTTCTGCAAGACGATAGCAAGTACAGGAGGGGAGGAGGGGGAGAGGAAACAAAAGGCTGGAAAGAACAGGAGAAACAGGGTTGCAGGACACAATTTTTCCCATTGTCCTCTTCCCTAGGGTCAGCAGGGGATTGCACACTGCCACCTTTGTTATCCAATCTCTTTTCTGCATGGTTCCTAGGTTGGATGTTGCTAAACAGCCGGCGCGAGTGTAAGGATGGGTGACAATGGGGTGAGTATAAATGAGCTTGGGTGAGCGAATCACCTTGACTGAGTGATCTGATCACCTGACTCACCCAGCTCACCCACTTAAAGCGGCGATGTCCGAGCGAGGAAGGAAAGAGCTGCTCGCAGATTTTTATACGATATTTTGACCTACCTACCTACCTACCTAGGTAGTTATATAAACATAGTCCACTTTGCTGGATGAGTTGAGTGGGTATTGTACTGTACTGTACATCCTACGGAGAGAGACATACACAGAGAGAAAGAAAGAGAAAGGAGAAAAAAAAAATAAATAGAATAGAATGAAAACGGAACCCGCGCTGAACCAGTCAGTCTTTTTTCTCTCTTCTCTGGACACACACACAACACGCACGTTATATATATATATATATATATATATACAATAACCGGGGTCGTGTTTTGTTTGATGCCCCGGTTGGACTTCAGGATATATATATAGGGTTATCAGTAAACAAGAGAGGCCACCATCATCGGCTGCGCGCGGTCAGCATGTGAGATCAGGTGAGAACCGGGACCTCGATCGGCGTATCCATGGATCGGATTATCGCATTCCTTTTCCAAGCCTACTCTTCCAATAACTTAAAAAACCAATTAAATCAGATTTGTTTATCATACAGCTGGCGGAAACCAACCCCCTTTTTTTGTCTCTCTTCTAGGAACTACCTAGCTAGTAAACTATATGTACAGTACAATATCCTGTTTCAAAATCGAGTCTTTTGGGGGGGGGCCAGAAAGAGAAAGAGCAAAAGGCCAAAATGTCAACCTCTGCCAGGTCAGGTCACGTTCATCAAATCAAATCATATATGTACACGCACATTAATGTAGGCGAAACATGGTGATCACAATCCCTTCTCCATCATCTGAGTGAAGAATTAACGTTAGAGAGATCTTCTGGTGCGGTCGTTGAACTCGTGATCTAGTTAGATTAGTTTTTGTACTTGCGCGCGTCGCAGGTCACTGAAATATGATTGGGGACTGAGTCTAAACCGTCGTCTTTTCTTTTCCAGACGAATGGATGCAAGTGTACAGTAGATCCACTGTGCTTGCTAGACCACTGCTGGCTCGTCAGACACTACTTCGAGCGCTTTCCAGATGAAAACCGACCGGTGAGGTGTCTGGGGTAAACGTTCGGAGAAAAGGGGTGTCCCCAGTCGAGCTCCGGTTCGACCGCTCACGAGTCGTTCCCCGTCTCCAGCACCTCAAACGGGTTCGTGTCTTTGGCCTCCGGCGTGCCGGGCGCGCTCTCTACCTCCGTCTTCTTCGCCCGGTGCTTCGGCGGGAGGGCCGAAAACCCGTCCTCATCAGCTGCGATCTGCGACCCGGTCGCCGTCGCGACGTCCTCGTCGACCTTCTGCTGGGTCGCTTCCCGCTCCACGCTGCCGTCCGCTTGCGCGCGGGCCTCGTCCTCGTCCTCGCCGTCGCCGTGCATCTCGATCACGGCGCGCTGGATCTCGCGGCTCACGTCCTTGAGCGCGTCCAGGCCGGCCTTCTCGGCGATGTGCATGTCCATCGGGTGCCTGACGCTCGGGGTCTTGCGGTGCAGGTAGGACCGGATGAAGAAGCGCACAAACAGGTACGTCAGCGGCAACAGGTACATCACGTTGAGCCAGATGGCGAAGGCCTGCCCGGTCGTGTCGACGCACTGGATCGTGCGGTACTCGAGGACGCGCTCCGGCACGCTCGGCTGGGCCAGCTGGGGCGCCGGCACTGCGTCCTCCACGTGGAACTGCTGACCCTGCGTGGCGAGGACGTTCTCGGCGATCCCCCCAACTCCGGCAGCGCGCAGGGCAAGCCTCTTCAGCCAGGGAGCCAGGCTGGCGCCGGGGGTCGACGTTGCCGCGATGCCGGACTCCGCTGCAGAGGGCACGGCCGGGGCAGGCGTCGGTGCTTCGTACGGCACGAGAACGGGAACCGTGTAGCGGACGAACAGATGGATGGCGGCCAGTGCGGTCCCGATGACAAACTGCGTGATCTGCATGGTCGTCAGGGTGCGCTTCACGACGGTGGGAACGCGGACGGAGACCGCGGTCAACGCGTAGTACGTGTACTAGAGCTGTCAGTCCGTGGTCTTCCGAGAACGATGAGGTGGATAGACAAACCATCAGCGCATGGATCCCCGAGTTGACGAGCGCGAAGATCCAGATGGGCGACGCGACGTAGCGGATGCCGGCCCACATGCACATCATGGCGCCCGCGTGGTGGTAGGTCTGCAGCGTCGAGCTCTTCTTGCCCTTGGCCAGGATGATGGCCGTGTCGAGGACCTCGTAGAACTTGGAGAGGTAGAAGATCCAGCCGTAGTACGCCAGGCCCTGGTTCCAGAGGCGCCCGGCGTCCGTCGGAGCGGGCACGCCGCCCTCGGCCAGCTGGAACTCGGGGTTGTAGATGTCCCAGCGGTCCGCGGTCTCGTTGAAGACGGCGGCGTTGCCGTAGCCGCGCGGGCCGTTGATGTGGCAGAGCGAGTCGGCGATGGCGACGATGCCGTGGGGGTCATCGCGCTCCGGCCACGCGCTGCGGAAGGCCCGCACCATTCCCGCGAAGGTCCAGGCGGAGTAGACGGCGAGGAAGACGTTGTGCAGGACGACGAGGACCTTGAAGAGGCGGGTCTGGCTGAAGGCCCAGGGCCGGTACCCGCGGTCCTGGTTGACGCGGTTGAGGATCATGACGGTGGCGGCGTAGACGCCGGCGATGGTGACGGGCACCTTGACATCGAGCAGCCTGGTGTAGAGCTCCGGCGGGATGTTGAAGGGCTGGTGCCAGGAGGGCTCTGAGGTCGGCGGCGCGGGGATCGGGTCGGGACGCGGACGGGGAGGGAAGCTGAAGAGCGACGCGGGCGGCAGGGCGAGCTCGATGGCAGGCCCAGCGGTCCTGACCCGGAGGGAGTCGAGCATGGTGGGCAGCATCGATCTAGAGAGGGACCAAGTGGTGGTGGTAGCAAAGGGAGAGGGGATGGAAGGCAAAATATAGCGAGAAAAGCCCGATTCACGCAGACCAGCGCGACAGATCTCGGACCATCTCCCAGTCCGTCCACAGGCCGGCCGCACCGCCAGTCGTACAGAGCCTTGAAGCCTTTCAGGCGTCGAGGCGATCGGGGATGCCCGCGGATGGGCGGAGACGTGTGGAGACGGCGGCGTTTGTTGGGACTCGCGCAGCTCTGGGCGTGTGGTCGACCTCGGCACAGCGTCAGCGCGCGATGCTCGTGAACAGGGGCGGGCAACGGGGACTCACCGTGGTCAATTGATGCCGGGCTCGCAAAGAATGCTTGTTCGAGAGATGCTAGACGAGAAGAACGCGGTTGTTTTTCCCGCACCGCACGCGACACGCTGCCGCTTCGGGGCATCACGTGGTGCGCCGGATCCAACGGATATCACCATATCGATAACCCATCGATCGGTTGCTTGCACGGCGGTCCATCGCCAGGCCGGCCGTTGCTCCTCTGCCTGGATCAGACCTTGCATGCTGCGGATCCCCTGCAGACACCAGAGTGCTGTCAAAACCACTGGACTGTTGCAGTGTTGACAGGGGAGATGGTGCAACCTCAGGCTGCACATGTCTGCGGCGTCTTCCGCGGCATCTTGCCCCAACTGCCGATGAAGCGTGAGGAACGATCCGAGCCGCTATCTGCCATGTCGAATCGGCTCTTTCCTTCCGGTCGGTGGGGACGCCGCGGATGTCGATCCCCGATCGCTTGATCAGATAAGCCCGGTCTGATCGTGCAGGCCGTCAGTTTACTGAGATACGATACTACGGAGAATGATCCGGCGGGAGGAGACGGATGGTTGAAGGAAAGCAGGCACAGCAGGGAAAAAAACATGGATTTCGAAATTATCCGTTCGGAGCAGTATCAGTCGCAGTCTGTAGTACATAATACACCCAAGTCTTCCCATGTACAGCGCAGCAAGGATTAAAACAACTCCGCAACGCCAGCAGCGAACCCGGAAAACGCACAGCAAAGATACAGCACGCTCAAACAGCCAGACTCAGAACCACACACGCCATCTTGCGTGGCCCATGATCGACCCGCCCCTCAGCAGCGCGGCTTCGTCTCCAACGGCACCGGCGGAGGGGGCGCCGGCCGCGCGTGCGGGGGCGTCGACTGCATCTGCGGCTTCTTGGGCGGCGGCGGCGGCGGCGGGGGCTTCCGCCGGCTCAGCGCCTCCCGGTCGATCTCCGACGGACGAGGAGGCTGCGGAGGCGGATGCCCCTGCAGCTGCTGGGACCCAGGCGGCGGGTTCGCAGGGGACTTCTGGTCCTCGATGAAGCTGTTGATGCGCTTCGTGACGCCGTACTTCTCGTTGAGCCCGCTGAGCTTCTTCATCCCCGCCTGGATCTGATCCCCGTGCCGCTCGCGGAAGTTGTTCACCGTGGACGCGGCGCTCCGCGCCTCCGCGACCGAGACGGACGACGGGTCGTTGTGTAGCTTCTGGACCGTCCGCAGCGCCGCCTGCTTCTCTGCCAGCGTGGTCCCCTGGGCGAGCGGAGTCTTCCCTGCAGATGACGATGTCGACATCTGCGAGAACCGGGCCTGGAGCTCGTTGACCGGGTTGTTCCGTTCGGCCCCTGCCTGGGTCCCCGCGTTACTGCTCCCGATCCCCAGCGCGGGCACGGAGACGCCGGCCTGGGCGAGACGCGATACCGCATCCTGGTTCAGTTGCCCCGGAGGCTGTGATTCAGGATTCGGTGTGGGGGAGTACGCTGGGGGCGGCGACGGCGACGTAGCCTGCGACAGGCCGGAGTTCGTCCGCGGAGGGAGACGCGGCGGGAGGCTGGGCTTAGGCTTCGGGTCGGCGACCCCGGACTCGGTGGCAGTCTGCGCTCTCCTCGGGGGTGGAGGGAGGTGGCCGGTGGACAGTCCTGTCGTGTCCGCGCGATATGGCCGCGGAGGAGGGGCGGGCTTCTCTCTCTGTTCCTCCGCCTCTGCCTGAGCCTGCTGCTGGGCGTTCTGCTGGCGGGGCTGCTCCTGAGTCAACGGGGCCCCGAGACCTCCCCGGTCAGCAGCCGGGCCATGATACTTGATGTGTTTTGGAGGGGGTCCGAAGGAGGCGGGGTCCTTGAGCGACGACAGCGGGCGAGCGACGTGCTGGGAGCGGTCGGCGGTATCTTTGTCCTTTCCCATGCCTACCCATCCGGCCTGGAGCACAAGTCAGTGACCAGTCGAGATGCAAGCCGATGTCTCATTAACGAACCACTTGGTTGATGCCCTTGAAGTCCCCCCGCCAGCTCTCCCGTCCGCCGTCGCGGCCTTTGGGATGCCAGCCCTCCTTCATCACCCCGCGCAGCCCGCTCATGATGCTGATCGATCTCTGAGTCCTCCAGGAGGAAGAGGAAGTTACTAAATAGGCAGCACGGCTCTAACACATGGGGGCTGTTTGTCTGGGAGGTCAGCTTCGTCGACGTGCTCGAGCGAGACGTGTGGGGAAGCTCGCGGATCTCTCCGTCGCCGGCGTCTCGGCGCGCCGGCCGTCGGCGTCACGTGAAAGACATGCTCCATCTGGACTCTGGCCGGTTCATCCTGATTTCATCTCCCAGAAGTCCCGGGTTGATATCCTGCTTTCTCCTGATGTTTGCTCTCTCTGGATCAGCCTCTACTTGCTGACTCTGGAGTTGTCCATATCTTCCCGCCCCCAACATTCTCGGAACGTCTATCCCGGGTTAGGTGCTTCGTCCGCGCCTGATGGTTGGTCTTGGGCGCTTCGAGCGCAGTGCTAGGCCTGCTAGCTGCCAGCCTTGTCGACTCATGATTTCCGTGTACGGAGTAGACGAGAGGCAGCTACCAGGGACTCTGGCGTTTTGAACACGCGTTAGCCCGTCGTTAGGTTTGCTGCCGCAATCCCTGCAACTACATCCTTTAGGCCCCGTCGAGTCGCTCAATTTCCGTCTGTTGCCATGATGGCAAACAAGGCGGCGCCTAGTACGGATGACACGAGGCTTAGCGAGAAATTTCATGCGCAGGCCTCGCGGATTTACGAGGTACATACAGAGTACTTCGTACATGGTCCTTCGTATCTGCCAGCGGTCGCGCACGATCCGCAAGCCTGTTTACTGGGAGGATTCTACTCCGTACCTATGGAGTGAGGACCATAAAATCCCCAAAAACGGACAAGCATGGGTCAGCCTTGGAAGATCAAGCACGGCTAATTCCGCCCATACAAAGAGATGCTGGTCGTATCACCTTGGATCCTCGTCTTAGACGCCCGAAACATGCAGGTCGCCCCGGTTGATTGGTCGCTCGTGAAGCCTCCAGCTCAGCTCTACATTTAACGAGCATAAGGGCAATGGCTGTGCCTCCTCCCCTGCTATGCGCTGGAGTTTCTCCTCATTTCTTTTCACCCTCTTTTCTTTTGTTGTGTTCTTCCCATTCTAGTTTTCCAGTCATGCTTCTGCCACAGGATCTTCGCGATGGATGGGATATGAATAGTATGGATAACGGGAGTACGATGGTATCTTTGCACTGCTGAGTCTACTTCTTCCTGCTTGAACATTGTGTGTACTCTTCCTTTCCACATTCCAGTGTGTTTTCCAGATTTATTCCTACTGATGCGGCCGAAACATGCTCATGGATACTGACTTCATTCAGCGACACGGCCGCAGTTAGCCCTCTACTGAAGCGTATCTGATTTCCCCGCCTCTCCCCTCTGCTTAGTTCATGGCCTGTGTCCTGTGCAGAAAGGTCAGAACGTGGCTCGGTATGAATGTCGGCCGCTTTTCGCCAGCTTGGGCGAACCAGTCCTTTAACAGTCACCCCACACCCCATCAAACCCCCGCCAACGATGCCACGACGGCGCCCCAGCCAGAAGGTCTATCATCGGAAAGTGTTGCCGGGCAGTCTTCACCACTACCCCAGACATCAGCGCCGCCCCGGACATCAGTGCCAGCCTTGATACTAGCGCTGTCGCCGACACCAGAAACGTCGTGGCCGGCGACATTGGAGTCGTCGTGGACATCGGAGTTGTTGTCAACATCAGTGCCGGCATCGCCGTTCGAACTGTCATCAACGTCACAACTGCCATCGGCATTACAACTGTCATCGACGTTACAACTTCTATCCACAACAAAGCTGTCATTGACATCAACACTGACGTCCACGACCGAGCATGCCAGAACGACTACAGCCGTCCCTTCTCCAGCCGGAGGCCCCAGCGAAACAATACCAACTTTGCGAGCATCATCCGAAGCAGAAGCAGCCCCGAGCGATCGCGGCGGGTCCAATGCCAAAATCATAGCCGCGATCGTTGTTCCTGTTGTCATTGGCTTTGTCTTGCTCATTGCAGCCGCCATATTTTTCCTGCTGCGGCGGAGGAGGAAGAAGACCGGGATAGACGTCAACAAAGAAGTTTTCGACGTCGACATGAGTCAGAGATCCATGGATATGGCCCCAGTTTCGGGAGGCTATGATAATCCAATAGCGACACAGAATTACCAATTTACCCCTACTACTCCTTCCACGGAGCGGAATCGGAACGCCGAGGCAGAGTCCGAATCAAGAACAAGACTCGTGGAGCCGCCGTCGCCGCAGCAGCCGCAACCTCCCGGTGGTGCACCACCTGTCGTTGTTGATCCGCCTCAGTTCACGGTGACCGAGCCCCAGCCCCCGCTTGGTCAACAAACGCCCCTGACGGAGGAGAACCTTGCCGTTCTGCATCAGAGCAGGGAAGGACGGGAACGGGACCGGCCGCGGTCGCCGTTTGCAGATCCGCAGGACGATGCTACCAATAGCAGCATATCTTCGGTCTCAGATCTGGAGCAGCCTCTTGGCGGTGGAGATGGTCGTGATATCGATGAGATTTCTGCCGTCTCGTCGTTGGACGAGGAGCACGGTGGTGGAAGGGGAGGGTATCGTTCTGCGAGCAGATAACCAGATCCTTCGGACCTGTTCTTAAGTGATGGTATTTATGTCGATATCTCACATGGTCGGGACACGCAACGCTCGTTAGGTACATACATAGCGACCATTATATTATATGAGGAGGGCTTCTCTGGAATTTCTTCGCACTCGGATAGTACAGAGTATAATCTAAAAGCTTCCTGTGCTGTGAGATTGTTTATGGCATCCGAGGAGGGGTTTTTTTTTCATCATCTTGCGTTAAACCCGCGTCCATCTTCGCCCTCAAGACACGCAACCACATTGTGAAAAGTGAATATGTATATCGGGGGGGAAATCTATAATCAACGCGCTCTAGTCAATATACCATTATTGTTTGTGGATGAGTTGAGTTGACTGTCCTGGAACGCAATAAAATATGGCAATAATCTCGTATTTCTCGTATCGTTCTAATCAGTGGCACCATCCACGAAGCATCTGATCTGAAGCATCGGATTCCATCGAGGTCAGAGCAACGATGTATGTACTGTACAGTTCATCTACTCTGCATGTACATGTACATGTACCTGTGCACCCAGTACGTCGGACGCAGAAGAACACGGTGTCAGGTCAGGTCAGGTCAGGTCAGGTGAGCCCGCCTTACGACGGAGGGAACCCCTATGTGTCATGTATCTCATTCCTATCTACCTACCTAACCTACCCTGAGATTCCGGCATTGCCGTCGATACCCAAGTAGTTAGCCAGCCATAACTCGATCGTAATCAATCATATTTATTGCCTCGGATATTGCCTCTGCTGTTGGAACTTGATTTCGGAATCACTGAACTGGAAAAGCCGACCTGAAACCTGGACACTCTGATCTCAGGAACTGGTCGCTCCAACCAACATACTTCACAGTGTGTTGTTCAAGTCAGTCTTGACTAGCCAGGCAGAAGAATAACTTAAGCTCGATTAATTAATTAATCAATTATCTTTTCTTCTTCACTTCAGGGCTCAGCATTATTGTGTCCAGGATCAAGTAATTGGAGCAAGGTAGTGCCATATCTTTATCACACACATAGTATATAAATCAAGAACCGATTACTCACACTGGGGTAATCAGGAGTATCACTGCCTCACATTGTTCATTTGTTTATGGGCAGAGCAGACACTGCTACTGATACGAAAAACCCCTAGTTCTAGATGAATGTACCTTGAAGGAGTCTTTTACTTTTATTTAATCCGAGCTGCACAGAAAGACTTTTTGATATCTACACCAGGAATAATAGTAAATTGCTGCTAAGTTGTTCTGCACTGTATACAGAGTAGGGTAGACAAGGTTGTTTCTGAAGTAACTGCTGTACATACATATTCTACTGTACACTAAATGTTGACCCTATTTTTATTTACTCAATTGAATGAGAAAAGAAGAAATGAGATAACTTAGCCATATGATACCTGAAGAGGTCAAAGAGCGGACAATGATATGATATGATATGATAAAGAGGATTCTATCAATCCAATACAAGAAAAAAAAGAAAAGAAAGAGAATAACAATAAAAGAGAAAGTTCAACCCTAATTCAATTTGAAAGAACTGTAGTCAAAGGTTATTGAAATATCTGGATCTGATACATACAAGAAAGAAAAGAACCAATCCAATCCAAGAGGATCTGTGAAGAGTTTTTTTCTCTACATTCCTACAATTCTGTCAAACCGTGGATATTCTGATATGTTGCAGACTCAAGTATCTGTCCACGAAGTAACCAGCACGTCACTTCACAACACAACATCCATCATACTGATTAATTCCCACACTTCTTCCCCGTCGGCAGCGCCAGCGGATACGCCCCGTCGCCCCGGACCACGTCTGGCCCGGGATTCGGGAACTTGACCTCCGCGTTGCCGTTGGGAGTCCTGCACCCGTTGTCCAGGTCCGCAAAGAGGAAACTCGGGCGGTCTGCGAAGGCGACGTGCGGAGGAGCAGAAGAGCCTGGCTTGATGTCCGAGCCCGAGTCCTGACGCTTGTGGCTGGCCGGGACGAGATTGTAGTTCCCTGGTAGGATGGGGGTTCGGCGGCTTGAGGTCGAAAGCCGGGGACAGGTGCAGGTGCAGCCGTTGCTGTCGGTGTATGTTGATCCTGATGATGAGGAGGATCCTGTCCCGGCAGGGACTGGGGCAGATGCAGACGATGATGCTGGAGACGCTCCGGCAGGAGAAACAGTGGAAGTTGAAGACGACGTGATCATCACCGGGGAACAGACCATGTAGAACTCCTGCTCGCGGTTGAACCAAGTCCACGCGAAGATGTGATCCCCGGCCGGCATGTCTGCCGGGACGGTGAACTCGAACGTCTGCTTCGCCGGATCGGTCCCGCCGTCGCGGTGCGGACAGTTCCCTTCGTAGCTCCGCACCACCTTCCAGGTGGTCCCGTTGTCGATGCTGAAGCCGACCTGGCATGAGCCGCCGTAGTGATTGCCTGTGCCAGTGAGGCTGAAGTTGGCCGTGGATCCAGCGGCCCAGATCGCCACGGGGCGGCCCTGAGGGGTGCCGACCTGGTTGAGGTATCCCCGGCATGGGAACGGGGTCTTCTTGCCGCAGCAGTTGTAGGGGTAGGTCAGATATTCGTCGGCTGGGCCGGTGCGATAGGGGTTCTCCTCGGCTTGGAATGGGTATGGATAGTAGAGGCGCATGTGGGCCTGCACGGAGGCGGCGAAGAAGGAGAGAATAGAGATAGTCTTGACGAAGGATGGCATCTTTGTTGCTGTTTTGACTTTATTTTGTAGGTAGGTTGTTCGCACTCGAGATGTACATGTAGCAGTAACTGTTGAATTCGAGTTCTCGAGGTCTGGATTGAAGAGCGAAGCAGTTCCGAGGACAAAGGAACGAAGGAACGAGCGTCGAATTTATAGAGGATTCAAGGAACGTGTCTTCTGCGTCAGAGCCAGCAAGTCATAACGGTTTTGTGTTTCCTGGCCGGTCACAAGGCGGCCTCCGTCAGGTGAAGGTGAAAAGCATCGTAGCATGAGCCAGACAAAAGACGCGTCCTATGATTGTGTTCTGAACAATCACACAAAGAAGTATCTGTTGAATGACATTCATGGAGAAAGTGGCTTAATAAGCAAAACTCCGGGTCTCAATAGCGATTGAGGATTATATTCACAGTATATTGACGACTTTCCATTACCATGAAGAGCTTTTCAGTCGGTGACTCCCCATTCTCATTGGGCGCTGGTTTCTTTGGAACGACTGACGGAGAGAGCGTCGGTATGAGGGTTTAGGCTGACTTGTCCTACCATGATGTCTCCACTGATACAGGAGCGCGGTTTACCCCTTGCTGTGATGTAGGGAAGAGACGTCTGTTATCGAATTCGCAGCCCCTCAGTCGACTTGAGACAACTAGCCCCCAAATCTAACAAGGGACTAAGTATGTACAGTACTGAATAGCATTTTACCACTAGAATGATTATTAGTAACTTGTCTCCATATCATGATAGTGTTGTGAATACTTATCATATTTATCCCTGAATTCTACGTTGAATCCAAACGAGTCTAGAGTCATATTATGATGTGATATCGAATTCACCATGTACTAAGGGTGAAAACCAGCACCCTGTAGACAATATACGGTCTGGAACTCTCCGTTCTGACTGCGCAAGTCATGTGGCCAGCGCATTACCCAAGCTAGAGCTCTCTTCTCCGTTGCATTATTTGACAGAGTTTAAAAGTGGCCTGAGATTCTCCTGCCACGTAGCATCCTCTCGATTAACTGGACAGATTCGTAGGGCTACTACGGGGTATCATAGTGGACAAATATGATGGGAATAAAACAAAATGTACAATCAGCCGCTCCGCTGCGCATACGGGAACAATGACGCGGAGAAACATCTACAGTTGCTTGAATATCGGAGTAATCGGCCCGAGAGGCGTCGACGGATGACTTTCATCATGCCATCTTTAAACAGGATAAAGGCTCGGGCCTTCTATTGGCATTAATTTGAGGTCTTCGCAGGACCTCCTGCTGTCTGGCATCTATGCATATTCATTGACTGAGCTCTATGGAAATTCTCAGGATGAGGTGAACAATCCTCCAGCTATCTTCCGCCAAAGTCTGGCCTATACGTCTTGACGCCCCCTTTCATCAACTCTCTCAGGGCCATGGTCGCGTACTGGCTCGACCCAAGTTGGAATTTGAGGATCACGGCAAGCTTATCTCCCGGCTCTACAGCTGAGTCGGAGGCCCCATCGCCAGCCTTGTTGAGCCGGTCAAGGTCGGTCTGAACGAATTGTCGATCGTCGTTCGAGTACGATTTTACCTCGAACGAAAAATCAGGTCCCGGCCTGCTGAGGAGTTTGCGATAACTTCCGCTGAGACTGATATCCCTCCATTTCCTTCTCATGTCAAATGGATCAAGGCCGCCGCCTAGCTCGCTTCCCATGAAGCGTTTGTAGAAGTCTGTCATCTTGTTTGGCGGGTAGAGGACATCAAAGCCGGGGAGAGGCAGAACCACGTCAAAGATCGTATACTTGCCACTTGCAGCTTCCTCTGCGGTTAGAGCTCTCGCTCGCGCGAACACGTCACCTGCTGCGTTTGCACTATCCTCTGCCTGCGGGTCGATGATAACCTCTCCATCAGCATCTACCTTTTCAGATTCCTCGTGGCCGTTCTTGTCGAGGTGCTCGTTGATGATTACCAAGTCTCCTTCGACAACCTTATCTCCGTAGAGTCGCCACCGCTCACTGGCCGCGAAGTTCCACACCAACGACTGATAAGCGTGAACATACATCAGCCGCAGGTTCCTTGGTATACTCTGCAGAGCACCAAGGTAATCGTTCTTGGAGCGGCCAAGGTGTCGGATGAGATTCGCTTCCGCAGAGAACTTTCGTGGGAGCTTGTCGAGAGCGTCATTTATTTTGCCAGTTGTCTGGAAGATGTGGATAGCCTCGGCTCGAGCCTTGTCATCCGTGCTTATGAGAGGTTCTCCTTCCCCAGAGTCCAAAGTGCCCTGAGCCGCTGCCAAAATGTGAGGACTGAAATGGAGAATAGCCTCACAGGCGCCTTTAAAGTCGCCTTGCAACATCTTGACTCCCACAGTATCCGTCCTGGTGGCGAAGGTGCCAAAACGCTGTAAGCCGTAGTAGTTGAAATAGCCTCGCTCTCGAAGATTGCGAAGTGATTTTTCGACAATTTGAGATGCTGTAGCAATTGCAGTCTCGGTATCTTTAGGATCGACTCCCGGAAATTCGCATTCACGCAGTGTGATCACGAACTCATTGCCGCCAAGATCTCCCAATTCAAGTCCCTGCTTGCGATACTCAAAATCGCCAAGCGTAGCGTTGCGGAGTGTCTTGCTAAGTCCTGCAAGACGGTCCGCATGGACTCGATAAGCGCAGGCTCTCTGGACGGTAACTCCGCGCCTGTCTTTCGTCCCGGCGAACTGGAAACTCTTTGGATTCATTTTCAATTGCCGCGCAAGATAAGATATGACCTCCATGGTGTCTTTGTTTTCCTTGTATATGGTGAAATGTAGATAGGGACCTCCAAGCTCTTCCCAGCCTAGCTTGCCCTTAAGCTGGCGGCCGTCAGCAGTGCGGGAAGTCCGCCCATCTTGCTTGCTCTTTGGAGCTGCAGATATGACCATCACCCCATCGGCGTCCGTCGACGATTCCAACCTCGAACTGAAGATACGCCTGATTGACTGGTGGATCTTTATACGTAGGTCACGGTCTGTGATGGCCGCAGTCCTCACTCTGCCGAGTTCGCCAGGCCGAGCTTTGGGCGAGGACAGGACGCGGTTGTGCAATGCGAGGATCTGCTGCGTATTTTCCGAGCCAAAGAACGACTCCAAAAGGCTTCTGTCTTCGTCCGTAAGGTGAAACTCGGGCTTTTCGTGAGCCCTGGCATCCCCTGATTTATCCTCGTTCTGCTGTCCTTCTGAAGATTGCACAGCCGGCTGCGAATCTCCAGAAGCTGCAGGAGTGTCGCCATCTTTGCTGTCCTGCTTTGAAGACTCTGAAGCGGACTGGTTTCGGAGGTGTAGAACTTGCCCAGAAGGCAAGATCTCGTTGACCAGGAAGTCGGTATATCTAAAACGCAACGTTCGTTAGCATCCTCCCACTTTCCTAGCGAACTCTCGTGCACAAACCTCTTCTTCAAAATTCCTGAAAATCCCGGGAGGTCGGCACTAACAAATTCCGTAATCCCAACCTCAGCTTCCTTCAACGTTTGACTATCTTCCGCAGACGGCTGTAGCTGCGCGGTTGCGCTGGCTTCTGCCTGCTTCTGCGCGCCCTCGGAGGTGCGGAAGACGACATCATCGCCTTGAGGTGTATCTTCCGTCTTCAGCCGCTTCCGCGGCTGCTCTATGATTTCTTCCCCTTCCATTGAGAGCGGCAATGTAAAATGCAAGAGCAACGCTTTTCAAGCTACGAATTATCAGCGTCGCGGCGCTCCCATCTGCAGGCGGGAACTTTTCTTTGAACCGAAAGGGTATAGCGCAGATGTAGGGCGTAGCCCTAGTGGCCGCCGGTCTCCGCCTTCAGGAGCGGATGCGGAGATATGTAACCCCGGACTATATATCCAGCGCCCATGGAGCACTCCCCGGATTTCTCCTTTATATTTCACTAACAACACGCCTCTGAAACAGAATCTGGGGCGCCTAGCTCAGCGATTAACTTGGAAACCCAATTGCTAGGGGTCCTGGGTTCGAAACGGGGTCCGGAAGGCGGAAATGGTTGAAGCGGCTCGGTGATTACCGACATCCGCTAACAAACCAGATAACCCTCACCTCCAGGACAACAAAACCCTGCCCGCCAAAAGCAAGGCGGGGTTTTCGTAGCACCCCTCCCCCTGCCCACCTTTGGGTGGATGGGCCGGAGTGGGAGCTTTCTGGATCTTTGACGTGTTTCGCTTTATCTTTTTGGAGTCTTCCACAGTCGCAGTTTGCTCTCCTTGAACTTGGCTGGAATACCCTACCAGTATCTACCTAAAATCATGGACTCGAAACACGTCTATGCATTTTCAACGGAGCAATTTGCTCGATAGTGACTGCAATCGCAAGAATACTACCGGATGGGACATTCCTTCACATCTTTATCTTCCTGAGGTTCACACACCGACGTATCTCGATTCTTTTTGTCCCTCGAGCTTTGCGCGGAAAACAAAGATTGATTTCTTTTTTAGTCTCAGAGAATTCCATCCGTTCTCCATAGTCTTATATCTTTTTTCCTTCATAATACTTTTGTCAATCGCAGACCTTGCTATTGCTGTCGGGTCAGTCCTTGGATCTCTGCTTTGTCTACAGTCGAGCCTATATATAGATCCGGCTTCGACGACCCTCGATCCTCGAAAAGATACCTTTCTCTTCACTCCCCAGAAGATCTATCAAGGGCAACCCAGAGACAACAAGAGGAACGGCTTGATTGGGCACACAAGGCACGTTTCCATTTTCCCAGGGACCCCTAACTAAAATAAGAACAGAACCAGTTTAAAGTCTGTGCCCGCCAAGGTCGTCCAGGGAACGCGGCAGAGAATCGAGGCACCAGGATGCATGGAACTCCTCCCTCTAGAGATACAGAACCTGCTCCCGAACGCGACGATGTGGTTCCCGTCGAGATCTCCATCTGTGTGGAGGACATTTTCACCAGCGAGGAGACGCTCATCTGGGCCCTGAGAGCGAGGCTCCGTCTCGCCATCGCTGGAATTCTCAGAATGCGGGGCGGGATGGCTGGTCAGCCGCCCGAGGATAGGCCTGCTCCGGCTCGCGGCTATATTGAACTCACGATGCAGTTCGATGATCGATTCCATGATGTGGTGGAGTTGATGCTCGCGGCGGATAGGGTACTGGTGCGCATGTTGGTGCGCGTTTGGCGCGGCCAGACGATTGGAATGTTCCGAGCGCGAGCAGCGCCTGAGCAATTGCCCTTGATCATTGATGGGATTTGAGAAACTGGTGAGATACGGGCAGTATCTGTCTCATCGTGGAGCATGCCGGAGTTGAGAACACACTGGACGTTTGTCAGGCAAACTGAAAAGGACTGGATGAAGATATGACTACTGTGTATGGCTAGTCTATTCCGATATCAACTTTGTTGCATTCAGGAACTAAGAATACATATGGAGGTCAAGCACTTCTATCGGATTCATACACCAAAACAATACGGATATCCATGTAATGGAGAACAATAGTCCTTTTTGAGCAGAGAAGCTTACTTCCATAACGGGGGAAAAGAGGTTTCCTGATATAAGAAACAGCTGCAAAACTGTAAAATATGGAGACAAGGACCAAGCTTCCTTTCACTCTTTGGCCCATCCCGTTGGGCTGTTCCGGTATAAACAGTCTCAATTCACTTTTTAAACCATTTGCCGTCTGAATTTACATTCACTGAAAGAAATTGTTGGAAGATAGCTTTCCCCTTCCACAGAACAATATATTATCGTGATTGGAAGAGCAGACAAATCCAATGTCAGCTTGGGAATGTACTGTGTATCCCTCTGCATGCATTCACTGAGCCAAATGTGTTAGGGAGTGAAGAGTGAATGCATTTTGCGGACAACTCCTGCTTTGTCCCTGAGGGTCTTTGAGACAAGAACATATAAATTTTCATCATCAGATATATCCATGAGCTTTTCTATCCACCACGCGTCAAAGTGTCCAGCACTGAGAAACTGAGACGCGCTGATCTTTTGGCTGTTTGAATTTCACTTGGAAGAGGAAATATTCCATTGGAGAGATCTGCAAGCCTGCTTCTTTAGGTAAGAAAATCTAACAAATGCCTCGACTGAATTGGAAGAAGAGTGATGACGAAGAGTATCGCTACCGCAGCAGGAAACCTGCCAACGTGATGGCTCCCACGTCCGAGGACCCGAGTTGTCCCCCGTCCATCAGCCCACGCGCCTTTCTGATCGCACTCGACATCATCCAGAAATGCGAGGCGATGCTGATGAAGTTTGCGTTCAAGCGGTGCAGCAGCCTGGACCAGGGAGGCCGCAAGCTGGTCGAGTCCATGTTCATCATCGACCACCACCTGGCGACTGCGCGCGACAAGGGGCAGATCACGTATGAGGAGCATCAGCTGCTGTCTCAGTGGGTGGAGAACATCACGGACGCTGCCTTCAGCATCGGCTGCGACCAGCATCCGTACAAGATGACGGTTGATTACAAGGAGTTCGAGAATTGGCCCAACCGGGAGGCGAGGGGGACGACGAAGCCGTTCACCGGCCTGCCTCCGCCGTCTGAATGCAAGGAATAGGCGTTGGATGATTCGGAGTAAGAGCTATGTGGGATGCTTTGCGATGTGCGTACATTGGTTCGTGGTAAGATAGGATAGCTCAACATTTGGTATGGAGGCTAGGAGAGATCAACAGGCATAAAGAACTCAGAATCAGATCTTTTCCTTTCACTAAATGAACACATGGACAATGCATTAGTGACTATCCGCAAGGGCGATGTTACTTTTCTTTTTTTGTGAAATAATTTACAATTCCAAGTATATCTTCTCCCCAAAAGGCTCAGAAAACCATCTTTTTCTGTCTGCTGATGTTTGGACTTTGCACAGTGGGAAGGGCAATAACCAAACGATCGCCAACCACGGGTTTCTCAGGTGGTCTCCGGACAGCCCTTCAATATCGCGACGATACATTCGAAGAATTCGGATAGTTCTGGTATAACGATTTCCAGACGAGCGACTGAATCTGGAAGAAGGTGATTCCAGTCATGCGCTGAGAGGAGAATGACACCAGAGCAGACTAGGCCGTCGCCGCCAAGCAGTCCTGGTATTTCAAGACTAGACGAGTCGCATAGTGGAACATTGAATTTCTCTGCTGCCCACCGTTTGCTCACCAGACGACATGAGTTGATGCCACTTAATTGCGGAATATCAGCAAAGCGACGGCTTGTCTCGTTCGCAGGTAGTCTTGTGCTTCTAAAACCAGTGCTGCTTCTTCGGCGTCGTGTACGAAAAGAAAGAGGTCAACCACGAAGGTTGGGAGGCCATGATAAGCGAAGACATCCGGACCCCATATCTTGCAAGGGATTCCGGCATCCAGAAGAAGATCACAGGGCTCATCTCGATTGAAACATTTGTAAATGGGTGGCGGTTTGTTACTAGCTGCGTCTGATGTCGTTCGTTGACGGTGACTTAGAGGCCGGAATTTCATAACAAAATCTAGCAGCCTATTCATGTCGGCAGGTACCAGATATGGAAACTCACGTTGCTTAAAGCTCTGAAGGCTGATCTGGTGCAGACAAAGTAATAAACAATATGGAGTGGAACAAATTTCAAGTCTAGTAGACTACGTGTTTCGACAGGATGTGCATCTAGTAGTAGCCAAGGTTAGCCTCCTGGCAGTTTACCAATGGAGTCTGCTGACGAAAACTAGGAAGTCTAACTCGTCTCTATCTGTGGTTGTCTGATGGACAGAAGAGGCGTGTATGCCTACTTCCAGTAGAGCGTTGACGAGTGTCGTCGACCCAAGCTCGGCAGAGCGGTGTCCTTCTCGTATCCATCTGGTCAGGCCTTTACCGTTTCACTCATAGTCCGTGTCCGTCAAGTCAGCTAGGCGAGGGCCAGAGTCCCCTCCCAACAACGACTCGCTTAGGACTGCGCAAGTGCCTCGCCATCTCGGTTAACGCGCAGCCTGAGAGGTTCTCCGAAGGAGCGGGATGCGCGTCCCCCGCTTCGTCTCCGCGCTGATCTGAGCTCCTCTTGCACTTACAAGTATAGAAACATAGCCTCGGATTCGGAGGAACAATGTCTGCCATCACAGGAATACGAACCATTCGATTATGTCATTCCACCGGGACCGCTTTGTGCCAGCCGCAGTTACGGCCGTATCTTGCTCGCTGTCCTTTCTGTGTTGCCGCATCCAACGGCCGTAAGAACATCGCCCCAAACAGTGGATTCGCATATAACACATCCTTTGATCCTGGATCTGGTTGAATACACTTAATTTATACTCCTGAAGATGTCGAAATTGGATTTCCTTGAGGCTCTGGAACTTCTTACGTCGCAATTATTTCGCAGTTCATGGGATTATCCTTGTTCTTGGGAAGATACCAGCAAGCGTTCAGCAGAGCTTGTTATTCACGTAATTTCCTGCTGGTCCCTGAGAGAAGTCTTCTCGCAATGACTGTTCACCGTGGATTGCATCAAGTTCATCTGCTAGGCAGACGTCCCAGCGGGCTGGAAAAGAGAAATCACCCAAGCCATTCAACGACTGGCCAAATGAGCAGGGCGTAAGAAAACCCCCCCGTTTATATTTATATAAATGAATCTTCAGATATTAACTGTTGCAGTTCACCTCCACCTATCGTGAGCATTCACCGGTTAAGCTCAAGGTCAAGGGCAACATCCCTGGTTGGGCGCTGGCGTCCTCTACCGCACAGGGACCTGGGGCGGCGAAATCGATACAGATAAAGGCGGGAAGTTCAAGGTCAACCATTGGTTTGATTCCTTTTCGGTCGTCCATCATTTCCAGATCCTGGCTCCTGAAGATGAGTATGGCTCCGTCAGGGTCTTCTATAACTCGCGCAGCACCTGTGATGAGCTGATTGAGAAGATACGAAAAAAACGGCAGGTGGGACGATATATCTTTCGGAGCAAAGTATGACCCCTGCACATCTTATTTTAAGAAGGTGATGTCTATCTTCCATTCCTACCGCGCAGAGGGGATCCAGGGGAAGCCAGACGGTTACACTATGACTGTCACCTTGTCCGCCAACTTTCCAGGACTCTCAAAGACGGGGGAGAAGCAGCACCACGGGCATGCATCGGGCATCCAAACACTGTGCAATAAGACAGACGCGAATGGCTTCAGATGCTGGACCCGGAGACTCTGGAGCCGATTGGCCTTGCATCACAGATAGTCCTCCACCCAGGCCTCAAGGGACCCTTCTCTTCAGCACATGCGAAGTCCGATCCGCTCTCGGGAGATGTATTCAACTACGACCTGGAGCCTGGCCTAAAATCCACCTACCGCATCTTCCGTGTCTCTGCATCGACGGGGAAGACTTCCATTCTGGCATCTTTCACTGCAGACGCAGCCTATCTCCATTCGTTCTTCCTCTCAAAGAACTACGTGATCCTCTGCGTCTGGAATTCCTTCTACACCGCACACGGCGCCTCCGTGCTCCTGAACCGAAACATCGTCGACTCCATAGCGGACTACGATCCGTCTCGCTCTGCCCGCTGGTACGTCGTCGACAGACGTTCTGCGGAGGAGGGCGGACAGGGCCTCATTGCCATCTACGAAAGCGACCCCTCTTACTGCTTCCACACCATCAATGCATTCGAGAAGCCATCCGCCGATGGATCCGGAACCGACATTGTCGCCGACCTGGTTACTTACAACAACCTCGACATCCTGAAACGCCTCTAACCTGTCGAACTTGATGTCGACGTCGCCAACGGCCGCCGCATACGCAGACCCTTTTAACGTCTCAGTCCGTCCGCAGCTGAGGCGCTTCCGTCTCCCTTCAATCCCCTCTTCCCCTACACACAGCCCGAGGAAGGCTCTGCTCGAAGTGACCGTAAAGCAATCACACAGCCCCGAACTCCCGACCCTCAATCCTGCCTACGTGCTGCGGCCCCATCGCTACGTCTACGGCTTCACAGGCACAGGCAAAGCCACCTTCTTCGACGGCCTCGTCAAGTACGACATGAAGACCGGCACGGCTCTCACCTGGGGCCAGCACGGTCAAAGCGCCGGAGAGGCGATCTTCATCCCGCGAAGGACTCCACAGGAGCAGGAAGAAGCAGGCGAACAAGATGACGAAGACGACGGCGTCCTCCTCTCCGTCGTCCTGGACGGGCCCGCGGGCCGCTCGTACCTCCTTTGTCTGGACGCGAAGACCATGACCGAGACCGGCCGCGCGGAGCTCGACGGGCCTCTCTGTTTCGGGTTACACGGGACGCATGTCTCGGCGAGGGGGAGCAGGGGCGTTGGCGGGGAGTACGGGAGGGGATTGGATTTCTGATCGATCGATCCCAGGCTGAAGGTGATGCCTGACACTGGTTTTCAGACAACAGGACAAAGACCATCCTGGTGAATGATGGTGATAGATGGCTATTTAATTTAGTGCGTATCTGCTTAACGAGTGATCTGTTCCCTTTGCACTGCATTGTGTTGCGTTGCTTCTCTGTTATTATGTTTGTCCAGAGTTCGAAAGACGAAGATGTCACCATGCGCTCTACCTGCCGGAAAAAGTGGATTGCATTGGGTTGTGTGTGGACATGGAGTCCTGATCAATCAAGCAGAGGGGCCGCCAGTAGTATCATCATCTTTGCTTTGGACTCAAGCTCAGCAATTTATTCACACAGCTAATCTATTGGGTTGCTTGTTTCATTAAGATATAGCAAAGCTCTTATGGTATGTACTGTACACCAGATATGAGAACACTGGTACTGTGCTTCCGATTTTAAGGCCTATTTTTACATGTCTGATTGGGCTTCCTTCAACCCTTCTATCCATACGTCTGTGATACAGGTCAATCTTTTGTTTCTTGTTTCATTCTGAATGGTCGAGAGAGAAACATGATGCCATATATAAATGCACCTGTTATAGGAAAATCCAGTCGAATTAAGAAAAACTTCATCTGATCTGTTCCGTGAAAGGGTTGCTCCACGTGAAGCTGTCACTCCTGCTCACCTCTCCCTCGCTCTCTTGAACAGCCCAGGACTCAGGAACCCCCGAGTCTACCGCTTTCCTGCTCCAAAAGGGGGACACACGCACGGTCGTGGATCCTTCCAGCCCCAATCTCTCTTGATAATCTCGACGCCCTCCCATAGGGCCCCCCTCGCCTCCTGCCTGTCCAAACCTGCTTTGAGAAGCTCCTCGTACCTCGTATGCGTGTGCCGGATATGCGCCTCCACCGCCAGCTTGGCCTTGCGTTCGTCTGTCAGCTTCTTCGTGCGCCCAACGCGGCCGGATCCCTTCAGGAAGGCGTGGTTGACGACCGCCCTCAAATCGGTGGCTGGAATGGCGGGGAATAGGGCCTGTATGAGCGCCCGCGCTCGACTCTTGTCCTTCTCGTCGCGCTGCCTGACGGCGTCCGCGCGCGAGCGGGCCGTTTCCATGGCGCTGCGGACGACGGTGTGGTAGATGTCCTGTGGGACGCGGATGCCGAGCGTGCGTTTTCCGACGTTGGCCTGGTTTATGGTAAGTATGTAACTCGGAAAATAAGAAAAAAAGGCACGAGGGAGAAGAGGAAGTTACCCACATAAACTACGTAGACGGTGCGTCCGGATTCCTTTGTTTGGCTTCGACAGTGGCGCGTTACGTATACGTCTCCTTTGGGAACGAAGACATAGCCCTCTGGAACAGGATGCCTTTCAAGGCAATTCTGCATTTATCTAGTTAGCTTCCCCGTTCCTCCACAGATATCCATTGTATATTAATATGTGATCTGATCGAGAACACGCAAAGTGAATATGATATCAACGACTTGGAATGCAAGAGCTCATCAGCGATCCTTCATGAGAACACGTACCTTCTCCAAGGGCCCCGTCGAAGCAGGGAGCTTGATCTGCCTAGTCTGGGTTTGCTTCGCAGGCTCTCTCACACTGGGTTTCTTGTCCACACCGGATTCTTCACCGTCATCACTGAGGACAATGTACAAGTCACCATCATCATCCAGGGGCTGCTCGATAATGCGCTTCTGGGGACGTCCTTGTGTACGAGAGTGCTTCAAGTTTTGCCTGGTCGTCCTTTTGGTAACCCTTTTTTGTCGTGAGACGAGGGATCTGGTGTGTTGCGCTTTCCTGGCGCTGTGTCTTTTTGATGCTGTCATCACGTTGTATGTATTTTAGGAAAGTTTTCGTTGTTCATCAGAGAAAAAAAAGAAAAGGAAGAAAAATGGAAAAAGTAAAATTTATGATAACTTTCGGGACGTTAAACACGCAGTTATGTCGGGATATTCATTCGAAGTCGAGGATTCCTTTGGTGCATGCATGTTTGTATTCTTGATCCTAAGTAGGAACGCAAGCAGGAAACTTCAGGAGCTCCCCGGTCGAAGACAAAAGATAGTTTGTATGTCCAAACTCCAAGTCATTTTCATCATAATGGATGGGTAAATGGCTTTGTCCGAGAGTTCCTGCTATCCATTGTGTTGTCGATGAGCAAGTCTACGTCTACTCCGGCCGTCAAGTCGAGAAATGACGATGATGCGTGATTGGCGACGCGCGCGAGGCCGTCTGTGGCTGATCCAGGAACTGTGGCGCTGCCAGCCAATAATGGGCTTGCTTGTTGTCTGTTTCCGATGCCGGTCTCTGTGGCTTTGCAGGATGCAGGGCAGCGCCGTCTGGCCGATGTCATGAAGAGCTGATATCCATAAGAGTACTCAGTACACAACACTATGGACGTCTCACCCTTTCTTGCTGCTGGTTCGGTGACTCGGTGTCCTTTGTTCACCAGGAATTGGTTTACGTGGCCCCTTTGTCTCCTGGAATAAATCCCCGGCTGCTGTCACACAGACATCCCTTTTCGCGGCGGCTGGAGTTTGGTTCCCAACCGTCGGAACATCGTGCCATTATTATTATTCTGCCCCTCGGGAAGGTCTTCCAATTATTATCCGAGGCCTCTAAGGCCGTTGAGAGCGTTATCCTTCTCTGCAGGTGCACAGCTACACTAACAGGCCATCTATGGCACTTGGTGGATGACGAAATCGCCTATCCTTGGACATTTGCTCCCGATTTCTGATCCTTGCTGCTCTACTCCATACCCGGGTACAAGGTTCTTAAGAAGTGATATCTTCTTGTCCCAGTCTCCCGTGTCAAGCCCGTCCTCCTAATTGTCTGGCTGCCTTACGGTTTACCCCTAAGAATGATCCCAACTCCCAAGTGCGGGGTGTGGGGCACGTTGCGAATGCCACGGAGCTTAGACATTTTGGTCAGGAGTTGGACAGGCAGCAGGCCGGACTCGCTGGAGCTCTGATCCTGGAGTGGTCGATGCTTGCCGACATGGAGACACCCCTTTTGCCCTGGTGATGAGTCTAATGACTGTGATATTGCGGTTCGTCCGTACAGAATATTCAAGGCGTGCTTGTCGTTCAAAGGCTAAGTAATTAATAGTGCGGAGTACAGGATAAAGAACAGTACATAGGGTTCTTTGTTTCCTTGCATCGGTCTAGTGGAAGCATTATTGAAGTAAGATTTGTCACTCGAAATCAAATCGTTGATACAGAACCCGTCGAATGCCAGCCTTGCTGGTCGGCTTGGATGTCCTCTTTGAGCAGCCATGATGAGCTGGCACGCGCTCGGTCCAGACCTCGGTCAATGCCTCCAGGCAGTCAAGGATGGGAAGTCCGGTCTGTTTACGGAGTACTCCGTACTCCGGACGCAGGTCCCGGTCGTCGCAGAGAACAGGGCGAAGGATCGTCACTTCTACATAACGAAATCTTTTGCCATTCTCGGACAAAACGAATAGCCGGTCAGGAAATTGGCCAAAGAGGTGACTTCTCCCCACCAGAATAGGCTGAACCCCGTCCCGTCATCCCGAATAATCAATTATTTGTTATGCCAGCACCCCATCGTATCAGCTCCCAAAAGCACCCGGGAAACTCCTTGGCAAAACCCAAGGCTGAGAAAGCACTGATACTATTATTATTATAATAATAATAAACGCGACTCGAAGTACATCGTTGGTATCGTTAAATCGCTTTCGAGCCGAAGCGGCGAAGCCATCCGCGAATTGGAACGGCGGGCAGATCTTAGTAATGAGCCCCCACAGCAAACATAAAAGCTAGATCTTCCGACGATCCGCGGCCTTGGGAAGCTTTCAATGGAAATACTTTCTGTTCTTTGTAGCTTCTACCGCTTTTCACGGGCCTCGTGTGTCCCGACGAGCCACGTCTCAGGAACCCGATGTTCAGGAATACAGCGTCATACCGCAGGAAGCAGCTGGCCTAGCCGTGCTCCCGTTGGACGCTGCATTTCTCCTCGGGCCGCAGGGGCGAGGACCAGCATGCGACTCTGTCGTGCCTCTTTAGTGGAAGCCCAATGCAGGTGCTCAGGGCGGTCTCAGCCCCATTGACCCGTCGGTGACGGTCGGTCGGAGAAGAGGATCCACGGAAATTGACGCGGCGCAGGCAAGATGGTTAGTGAGAAACTGCGGTCTGTGTCTGTCGGGGCTGGAACCACGGGTGCGTTCAGCGTCCAGCAGTAGATGCCCGCAAAGGGGTTCTGTGCCTGGAGCCCATCAGTTGTTCGAGGAGATAGACTCCGTATTGCTTGATAGACGGAAGAGGGCTGTTATGGTTCCAGCCTCCTTGCCTTGGCGTTGTCCTTGATCTCTCGTCAGAGTCCGTGATCCTTGAAGGGTCGCACGATCCGGCAGCGGGCGCGGAGCGAGATCTGAATCAGAAAATAGTAGTTAACTTTGAGCCGCACAGCACAAGTATCATGGCTCGACAGCACAGTGGCTCACCTGAACGTGTCGTGTCCACCGTCGGGCTCAGGTCCGTGTAGAGAAGCACGCTCTGCCAATCGTGTCGCCGCTGGAGGGCCGAGCCTCGCCTTTCACCGTCCCCGCCGGAGCAGAGCGCTGTTGGTAGCATCTCGCAGGCAATTTGTTAAGTGGACCAGCCCAGCGGGAGTGGAGGAGTCTGGCTGGGTCTGACAAGACAGCTCCGTATACCATACTCAGGAGAGTCTCGACGGTGGATCTGCGGAGGAAAAGAGCAGAAAAAGTACAGACCCCAACGTCACAAAAAAGGACAAAGAGAGAAAAAAGAAAACACACACACCGATCAGCGTCGTCGTCGGCCGGTTCCTGTCAAGCAGCAACTGCAGCATCATGCCCGCGGGCCTGTGAGCATCTCGGCAGGAAGGCAGGCGACACTAACATTCTTCCTCCCCTTCCATCACGAACTTCTCCTCCTGTCAAGGGCTTCGCCAGCGTCGAAATCCTCCCTCTCTCGAACACGTCCTGGCCATCAGCGTCGAAGGAACATGCACTAGACGTGGCCGGACTGTTCGACTTCTTCCCTTGGGTTCTCGACCGGCCCTGTTGCCTGCTTGGCTTCAATGGTCCTCCTGCGTCGCACATCGCCGGCACGAGATACATATCGCCCCCGTCCAACATTCCTGACTCCGAAGCATCTCGACGGCGTACCGCAAGGTTGCTTGGCAGCTCGAGTTACATGGTTGCTAGGATAACTCCGCTGACATGAGTTGGGATCGTCCGGTCCATAGGTATGTGCTTTACTATGTACTCCAATGACCCTGGGTCACTTTCGTTCCCCCGTCTCTCAGGCGGGGTTCCT
>JGI26051J44788_1000246_pt1 | contig 33804 bp, 37 predicted proteins | sample HigsolmetaGSP13D_FD_44788 | JGI IMG/M metagenome (IMG submission 44788) | reverse complement strand
GGGGGGATTGTTGATGAACGAGCAATACTGAGCGGGCACCGATACCCTCCTTCAATTAGCCCTCGGAAGAAGCAGCGGCCCCGGTTGCGTAGTCGTATGCAGGTCCCCCAGTATCGGTTGTGGAGTCCATGATGGAGAAGATGTCTGCGTGACGGTACACAGACTTGGTGTGCTCTTGTCCATGGCCGAACCCCGAGTCGCGAGCCAAGATAAGTCACCAGTGGGCAGCTGGTGGATTTCAGACTGAACAGCGACCTTCTCCGTATCGTCTTCGTCTTCTTCCGTATAGTCCAAGTACGTCGGTAGCATCACGACATACTCATACAGATACTTGGGCTGATCGGAGAAGATATCGTATTCAAGAACACGAGCTGGTCGGCAGAAGGGGTTATCCGGACCGCCTTCCTGGTTCAGAGCAGACTGGATCATGACGTACAGTTTGGTCCCATCTGGTGAGACAGTGAGTCTCTCGAAGCCTTGGTTGTTGGCTCTGCCGCTCCGAGGGTCCTCGGGAATTGGCGTCTCATCCGGATCATATACTGGAGGCGATCCAGCGCTGAAGTTGACCGTGCCGTTTCGACGGGGGAGGAAGGCACTCGGGGGTTGCAGAGCGAGAACCATCTTGCCGAACTTGTAGACGTGAGGGCCATACTCGTCCGAGACCCAGAAAGACCCCATCTTCGTCGAGGGCTAGGCCTTCAGTGTCCAAAGCAACTCTCTTTCCACCCGGACCCTCGCCTCTGAATCCGTCGCCCTCATAAGTGGCTACGGGGAGTGGAGGAAAGCCGGGGTAGGGAGCGTGCCATCGGCATCAGCATCGAGACCAGTGGTGGGCTCTCTGTCAGGACCAGTCAGAAGGATCGTGTCAAGATACTTCAGCTTCACATTCGGAGGAGCAGGGTGCCAAGCCATTGCCCTCCGGGCCCAGCTTGAGCGAGATGGAGAACTTGTGGATACGCGACTGGACGTTCACAGTGCCATTGGCGTTCCCAGGATGCAAGTTAGATTTCAGTAACACTCCCTTCTTTACTCTTCATTGGGACTGGTGACATGTTCCCTACCATCCACGGTCAGCTAAAGCATAGACAATCCCCTCGTAGGAATCATTACCTGTCATGCGCCAGGAGGACTGGTTAAATGCGATTGAGCTCTGACTTTGTGGGCTGTATATGAAGGCAACTGCATCAGTGCTTGCATATGCGTAGTGCTACTACGCATCTGCCAAAGGGGTATGCGCCAGGCTTTGATAAGCATTGTCCATATTATTGTCATTTAGAACAAATCTCCCAAATTCAGGCAACTGGTGACGGAACTTTATATCGAATTTGACATTGACATGGTGATCAGAGATGTAGAATCACTGAAAGATAAGGTTAAGTCCCGCACCTTTCAGCCACTTACTCCATAAAGGCAACAGATACCAGGATCGCCAGTTGATACCATTGACGCAAAAGAACATCCAAGCGCCATATTAACTACGACCCGTTCACCCAGCCGAATGCGAAGGTGGGTTTCTATGTCTTGCTTGGAGTCAGATGGAAATTATCACTCCTGGACAATCCCATATCTGTGGCCCTATACACAATTGGGCTTGTCCATGCGAAAGCTCTCTTTTGAGTTCAGAACGGAGGCCGTGAATGCTGGTTTATGGGAACTGGTAGTTGTATATGAGCTAGGCTCCCTAACGCCGCATATATTATGTCCATTTCATTGTCCAGGTGGTTGTCCTAAGGCCTCCGTTTCCATTGCTTATGCCTAATCGCCTCGACTACATCATCGTAATAGGTAAGTTCTCTCAGATTCCGGAAGGACTGGCGCACGCGTGCATATCTGATGAGAATCCCGACTGTGAACCTAAAGAGGTACCTAACAAGCATCATGGGAGTGAAGTATCAGTGAAGACAACTCAAGTGACGACAAGCTCAACTGGCGCTTGCCTTATGATGGGAACTTCCCAGTCCCAGGTCATACCTTCCAATTAGGGCATGCACAGGTGAGGCAAGAGATTTGCCAGCGGTTCTCTTCCTTTGCTTCCACCGTCACTCTGTTTTTCTCAGAGCGTTTCCTTCGTTTCGACATCCTTCCATACTCTCTGAATTCCCAGGGTGACCAGTCGACTGTTCATCATGACCACCTGGGCAAGTTCGGCGAGTCTTGAAATACTGCCGCCTGAAATCCAGTGCCACATCCTCAAGCAGATTCCCGACATAACGACCTTGCATGCCTTATTACGTGCCTCTCCTCGATACTTTCAAGTGTACAGGGTCTTCCAAGCAGTTGTCCTATCCCATGTAACGCGGAATCAGATAACCCCGGCTCTTTTGCCGCTTGCACTGGACGCGCTTGAATGGCGCAAGTGCAGGGAATCACCGAGAGATTGCGCAGCGGTTCTCGTATTTCTTCAAAATTTCCGACAGAAAACGCCAAGTCAGCCACGCAAACTGTCGTTGGAGATATCAAAGGAGCTTCTCCGATTTCATAATAACGTCGTTGAATTCTTCATCTCAGACTTTGCCAGAAATCGCCTCGCCGTCGTTGATAACTATCTGCATTCTCGGATCCCTTCCGAGTCTCTCACCACCTCAGCATGTGAAACATGCGCCCCCATCTTGTCGCATACTGAGCACTTCCGGCTCGCAAGGGCATTCTATTATCTGGAGCTCTATGGGAATCTCTGCTATCATACTCCGCCTTGGGATGACGACAACATTCCATATCTGGAGCAGCTACGCTTCTTTGACCGTCTCAGAGAGTGGGAGTTGGAGGAATTTATGTGTGTGCAGCACTATATGTTTGAGAAACTTTCGGACTATCTGAACCGGGTCGAAGATGACTGTATGCAGGACTTTCTGGAGGATGAACCATATGTTATTGAGCCCTTTGGACCAAACAGCAGATGGGAAAGGGAAGACATATTCTTCTCTGACCTGTCCCAAGGTCGGTCTCAAGAATCTTGGCTGGAAGGTTGCTTAACGCGGGGTCTGAGACGACTCAAGACGATGTTGACAGCCGATACCTTCGAAGCTAGACTTGACGCTTTTGGACCAATACACCTTCCGGATACCACTCTGACCCACGTCCTGTGGCAACTGCCTCCATATGATTATCGATATCGGGCGAGCCAAGATAAGCTGCAGCCGTTCGATCCGAATGCTGAATTTCGGGATGATTCTGAAAAGCCTAGCATCGGTTGGTCATGGGCCACAGAAGCCATAAGACTCCCAGAAGACAGCATGAAGTACCCAAGTAGTAAAGTTCTGAACGGAATGAGACGATGGGGCTATGGAATCTGGGACCACTGGAGACTGCAATCCCTTGGGATTTTCACCAAGAAGTAAGTATGCAGGTCATACTATCTATGACTTTAACTGAGGAGTTTGTATGATAGTGCATATGCCGTATCGAAGGGCTGTTGGAGGAACCTGTCAAGAAGAAAGAGACCGAGCCTTGAGCGACGCACAAGGAGGCAGGAAGAAATTTGGAAGCGGGAAGGACTGATCTCAACCGAACCTCGTTGCTACCGCCGCAAATGGCTTACTGAAGATATGTACAAACCTTATACAGTTGGCTGATACTGTTTGTTATGGATTTATCAAGTGATGCAAACAAAATGGAGGTACATGCAACGTGAATGTGAAAATTCGTCAATGAAATGCATAAATGCTCGTTTCAGCACTGATGCTTAAGTTAGCAATATTTCCAAGACCTCATGTAGTTTTCTAGAGTTGATTTGACGTCAGATCACTTTATATAGTTCCCAGCGTCTAAAAAAAGAATTGCAACAGGACCGACAACTTAATGATATATTGAACAGGGGTCTTGAGACAAATTCCAAACCCCATACCCACCGCATTCCATATATACAGATTCCATGTTTATCTATATTCCATATATTCTCAGAAATAACAATAAGATTCTATTTTTGTGATACAGATCTCTTCCCAGAGCTTATTTGCCTGATCTGCCTATGTTCCTAAATCTGTCTGGCGTTCATCCTTTGTCTGATGCACATGCGCCAAGTGCTTTGAAATTGAATGAATCTAACAAGCCACATCTTGGCCAAGCACTTATGGCATTGTTCATCCATATGAAAGACTCGAAAGGTCACCTCATGCTCATGGACATAATTTCTTTGTCCTGTAATAGCCACTTAAGCTTTAACGAACACATGCAAGTGCGACTAAACCATGAGCAAAGTCTCCTAAGTGTGCTAAAAGGCTGGACAGTTCACGTTCTACTCCCAAGTACCAGTGTACCATCATGTTTATGCCTGGCATGTCTTCTGAAGCAGTCCAGTTGCTCAACCCGTGCTACACCTATCTCCGGGAGCTCATCAAGGATGTTCTGGGCTTTGACCCTATGATCCTTGTCAACATAGGTATTATTCTCCTGGGCTGTTCGACCTTCATCCATTATATTGGGAATTTCCTCTACGGACATGCGGAGCAGATATGTCTTCCTTCAGTGCACATCTACGATGACGATCCCATCTACAAGCAAGTCATGTGTTGGATGACGGACCATCAATTCAACGCCCGCCAGTTCCGCTCCTCCAGGGCTGTTAGCACTCATCAAGACACCTCTGACACCTCGGAAGGGGATGAAGACGATGCAATGGGATACACGTTCAACTACGACTCCGATACACTTGTCAGCTACCACTCCGTCGCCCGTCGTACGCCGATCAGGCTTCAACCTTTAGAAAGTGCATTCCTCTTTCGCCATCGGGGGAGCCTGTTTCGCTTCACACAGCGTGAAGGCTCAGGGAAATCATCCGCTTCCAACACCTCCTCGGAACGTGGCCACATGAAGCTGCAGTGCCTGAGCCTGTCGACCGCCCCGTTACGGACCCTGCTGGAAGACGCGCAGCTCTACAATCTCGAGAAGACGATCAGGAAGACCAACATCTTCCGCGCGATGTCGGAGGGCCCCGGTTACATATACTGGTCCAATTTCACGTCACGACCGCCGCGACATATATCCACGGTGATCTTGAATAAGGAGAAGAAACGGGCCATCCTGAAGGACATGAACGAGTACCTGCATCCCGTCACTCGACGATGGTATGCCAATCACGGAATCCCGTGCCGTCGAGGCTACCTGTTCTCTGGAGCCCCGGGAACGGGGAAGACGAGTCTCTCCGCTGCTTTGGCAGGGGTATTTGGGCTCGATATCTACGTTCTCAGTCTTCAGGATCCGAACATGAACGACTCCCACCTGATGAAGCTTATGTCGGAGGTGCCCCGGCGGTGCATCGTCTTGCTGGAAGATATTGACGCCGCGGGTCTCAACCGTCCAGGTAATAGCAACGGAGAAGGAGATGCTCCGGACGGCAGCAGCAGCAGCAGCAGCGAAAACAACCATGCCCAGCCGACCATCCATCCCCATCGACATGTCAACATCAGCCTACTCCGTGCTACGTCTTCTTCCCCGAGTTGTTCGAACCCATCGTCCAAAGTCTCCGTCACGCTCTCCGGCCTGCTCAACGCCATCGACGGCGTCTGCTCCCCGGAAGGCCGGATCCTGATCATGACCACCAACTCGCCCGAATCGCTGGACAAGGCCCTTGTGCGCCCGGGCCGCGTCGACATGCACGTCGAGTTTGAGCTCCCCTCCAGAGAGGAGCTGCGCGAGCTGTTCATCCGCATGTACAGCGACGTCGACGAGGCGGGAGAGCTGGTCGCGCAGCCGGACATCGGGCTCGAGAACCTCGAGGAGATGGCGGGGTGGTTCGCGAACGCGCTGCCGGAGAAGAAGCTGAGTATAGCTGCCGTGCAGGGGTTTCTGTTGCGATACAAGCGCGATCCGATGGGTGCGGTTGAGGACGTGGAGATGTGGGCTGAGGAGACGGTGAAGAAGATGGCGAAGGAGCAAGGAAGTTTGGATTAAATAAAGGAGGAAGGGGATGGAATTGTCTCATCTTGTATAGTACAGTACTATAATGTAAATGTGTCAACTTGATTACAATGCCACCGGGCAGCACTGATGATGGTACCGGAGCTTAGAGACAGGAAGAGAAAAGCAAATGCCAGAAAAAAAAGGACAGAGACCAATCTTATTTATGGAGGGTCACCTAAAAATATTCTTGCTAAACTGCTGGATCTAACAACCTTGGAGTATATATATTCAGTCTCTGTGCAAGAGAAGCTTTCCATTTAAGATTCGCACATTCTATTAATTATTAACTGACAAGTATTATGCTCGAAATAAAAGCTACACCAGGTTAGTGCTTAGTATTTACTTACCTGACCTAAGAACACTAGACACGGTAAGAGAGATAGTCGCATAAACTGATTCATTCTCAAGGATGGCGATCAGGTTAGGTACAATTTCTATGACACATGCTATACATCACATTGAAAATGATAAAACACACTTTTATTTGCCTTCCACCTTAAAATCACATATAGTATACACGTGACTGTACCTTCATGTACATGACGGGGGGGTTACTAGTACTGTGCGTCCCAAGTCGTGGGCACTTTGGGATAATTCCTGGCATCCAAGCCAAGATCCTCATATACGGTGTGGTCGCCTGCAGAGAGATAATTGTCAGCATGTCATGCAATCCTTTGAGAATACTTCTCCTCCGGCCCATACCTTTCAAGGTCTCGATCCGCTCTTCATTCTCGCTTTCGAACTTCTCCAGTTCCTCTCCGGGTTCTTGCTGGTGAGGTTCCTTTCCACCCACCTCGGCCACAGCGGCCTTGCCAAGCTCGTCTTGCGCCTCACCGATCATGAGGAACTGGGCATTTGGATAATTGATGAACTCCGGTTCAAGGGGAACCCAGCGGAGATCGGCAAATTTTTCCTTAACACTGTGATGGTTGTCAGTTACAAGAGGGCTGATCTTGAAGAACATATCCGGGGAGAAGTTCAGAGTACTCACTGTTCAGGATACTCAGGGGGGTGAGGCAGTTGTGCATAAGACGGGCCGGGGTACTTGGGATTCTTTGACTGGACGATCCAGCTCCCGCGATCGCGAAGGCCAAAATCATGCTGTATATCGCCGATTTCTGAAGGTATGGTGAGGATGTAAGCGAGATGCGATGCGCGTCTCGTGGAGGTGATGGCGTACACCCCTTCGGCGTATGGCTTGGCATCCGACCTCGTGCGCTCTCCCCGCGTCGTCGTCTCATACTGCATACCGGCGACGAAAGTTTCCTGTAAGGTCTTCATCGAGACAGCTGCCTTTTCCACGAAGCCCATGTCTCTTTCCTTGCTTGAGGTCGGGAATTTCTTCTTTGGGAGTATAAGCAAGCGACAGTTCTCGTCGGCTCCAATAGGACCATCGGTCAATGTCGCGCCACGAGGAGTTGGACGCATGACGATGAAGCTTCGTGAAACGTCATTGATACTGTGTGGATCTTTTACATTGACGCGGGGCCGGAAGAAGAAATAGATAATTCCCTTTTCGAGAATATTGTTGGGAATAATCTCCTCTCTCTCCGGGACGTTTTTGACACCGGCGCTCTCGGTTGGTTCTGGCTCTTTATCCTCCGGCTCTTCCTTGGCAGCCGCTGCCTTCTCTTCATGTTCTGAGTCACATCAGTTCCTCTTGCTCAAATAGCTCGTGAGCAGTTTTCTTACCATCAGAAGGCTTTGATTCTTCCTCCTGCGCCTTCTTGGTCTCTTCTGCCTTCTTTTCTTCTTCTATCTTCTTTGCCTCTTCTGCCCTCTTCGTCTCTTCCTCTACCCTACTTTCTTCCTCGGCCTTCTTCTCCTCTTCCGCCTTCTTCTCTCCCTCTGCCCTTTTCTCTTCTTCTACCCCCCTCTCTTCTTCTGCCCTTCTCTCCTCTTCTGCCTTCTTTTCCTCTTCAGACCTCTTCTCCTCTTCAACCCTCTTCTCTTCTATCTTCTTCTCTTCCTCTACTCTCTCTTCTTCTGCCCTCTTTTCAGCTTTCTTTGTCTCTTCAGCTTGTTTCTCTTCAGCCTTCTTTTGTTCCTCAGCCTGCCTTGCCTCTTCTGCCTGCTTCTCCTCTTCCGCTTTCTTCTGCTCCTCTACCTTCTGTGCTTCTTCTGCCTGTTTCTCCTCTTCTGCCCTCTTCTGCTCTGTTGCTTGCCTTTGTACCTCCGCTTGCTTTGCCTCCTCTGCCATTCTTGCCTCTTGAGCCCGTTTTGCTTCCTGTACCTTTTGCTCTTCTGCCTGCTTTGCCTGCTCTACTTTCCTTGCCTGATCTGCCTTCCTTGCTTGATCCGCCTTCCTTACCTGATCTGCCCTTCTTGCCTGATCTACCTTCCTTGCCTCTTCTGCTTTCCTCACTTCCTGTGCCCTTGCCTGCTCCTCTGCCTGTCTTGCCCCCTCTGCTCTCTTCGCTTCCTCTGCCTTCAAGTCATTCACCTTCTTTCCTCTCTTAGGCGCCGGAGCTGGAGCCGAAGCCGTGTTTGCTCCTTTACGCTTTGAGCCGGCTGCGGCGTTGGGCCTTGAATCATTCCCGCGAGAAATGGCCTGATTAGCCCTCAGCGCGGCCTGGCGTGTGGATGTCCTGGTGGCAGCCATTTTGCAATTAATTTCCCAGCTGGATGCTCCAATCCGACGAGTGAAAATGCGAAAGGATGGAGGACAGATGATTCTTATCATATGAGAATGAGAACTTCTGCTTAACGCTGGGACAAAAGCTGCGGTACAAGAGGAAAGAAACACAGCAGAGGTTCGAGAGGCATCTGATGAGGGATGCCTGACGTCATGTCTGAATCCTCAGGAACCTTCTTGTTAGCCTCCTCATGCGTTCATAATCATGTGACCTTCTGTCTTTGCAAGAAGACAATGGAAAGACAAGGCTATACGTACATCAGAACAGGTCTTGACGAGCTCGGTTATGTAGCCGATGCTGCAAGTTGCTTCACCATGTTATTTGGAAACGTCATGACATATATCTAGAGGATTAGTCCACGTCCATTTTGTCGTCTGCAGACGCATCTGCAAGAGGCTCTGTGCCACTTGCTTCTGGGGACAAGGACGTGGAGCTGGAGCCCCAAACAGGCCGGATATCAGTCCTGGCTGGTGAGACAGGAGCGCCGCGAAGAATCTTTATGTCTTCCTTGGATATCTTACTGCGTCTCCGCAGCCTCTTCGGGCTGAAACCTACGGCTTCAGCTCGCATATCGACCACTCTAAAAGCCGTCCTTGGGGATGACGTGGGACAGTATTGGTAGGTGCCCGCCGTGATCGTTGGCTTCCTTTTTCTGCCGCGTTTCTGACTAGGCCGTGGATGACCATCATTACTGTCTGAGTTACAGTCAAGGTCCCGCATGGAGTCGACAAGGTCATCCTGCCACAGGTCTGTAAAGCTTCGCGGTCTTCGGGACGTAGACCTGGGAGACTCGGGTTTCGAGGCTTCGTCCGGTTCCTCGATAGCGTACGGTTTGACCACCTCGACATCTGCATCGTAACCGGGATCTTGCGTGGAAACATCTTCAATAATGAAGTCGTCATTACTCCCAGGTCGACTATCTCGAGCACGGTTCTGCGTAGTACCACCGTCCCGTGTAAAGGACTCCGACGAGCTGGACTCCTGTGAGGGGACGAGATCTGGAAATCCTTGACTATCATACGAACAGTCAAGGGAACCAGGGATGGGTCGCTCTTCGGAGGACTCTTCTCTCATACTGCTTCAACCTGAGGAAAGCGGAATGCTTTGGGCACACATGAGATATTCCGTCATGAAATATGCACATTGAGTCTGGGCGCATAGATAATGACCATGTGTCTCTGCAGTTAATGTGTGATATAGACATGCAAGAACTCCGAGACCTTAAAAGACAGGAACTGGAAGAAGTATAGTGGACATGTAGTGTAGATCACTCAAAATGTGGATAACATCCTTTGAACATCTTGACATGGAGCAAATTTTCCAGCACGTCCGGCACCGGGGCCTGTGGAAGTACGTGAAAGTGTGTTCAACACTGAGAAGAGGACAGATGACGAAAACAGAGGGTATCCTAAACTCTAATCACACCATAACCCACGCACAACCCCAAGGCGTACATGACTCTCTTTGTCTCTGCTGGCCGGTTCTCCAGGCTAACAGAAAAGATGGTCGTTCGGCCGCGCACGTTTCCCCAGGAGGCTCAACGAGGCGGTGCAGCGGGCGCCATTGGCCGGCTCCACTCGCTTAGTGGCTCTCCGACATTGGAAACACAATAAGTCCACGTACCGCTAAAGCTGGCATGTCCCGACACAGCTCGGCCGCAACGCTCCCACCTCACCCTGTACATCTAGACCCTCGTTTGGAGTTGATGCGGTGGAAGCATTAGCCAACCTTCTTTGATCGGCGTGCGGAGCGTGCTTCTTACGGTGCGGCTCCGGCCAACCCTCTCTCAAGATGCAGACCTCTCCGAACATGCTCACCAAGGCACGCTCACCCTCCCTGGCTGCCGCCTCAGGTGTATACTAACAATGGTCGCATCATAGTTTGAGTCGAAGTCGTCCCGAGCAAAGGGAATCGCGTTCCACCCCAAACGGTAAGCCTTTATTAGAGGGTCGTGCTGCGACATTGCGCTGACACGAACAAGGCCATGGATCCTCGTGTCGCTCCACTCCTCTACGATCCAGCTATGGGACTACCGCATGGGAACTTTGATCGATCGCTTCGAGGAGCATGATGGCCCTGTCCGAGGTATCGATTTCCACAAGACTCAGCCGCTGTTCGTGTCCGGAGGAGACGATTACAAGATCAAGGTCTGGAGCTACCAGACTCGGAGATGTCTCTTCACGCTCAACGGCCATTTGGACTACGTGCGAACGGTGTTCTTCCATCACGAACTGCCATGGATTTTGTCGGCTTCAGACGACCAGACGATCAGAATATGGAACTGGCAAAACAGGTCACTAAGTAAGTGGCATTCCGACGGTCGCTGGGGATGGCGCTGACAAGGCATCCTAGTCTGCACGATGACCGGTCACAACCACTACGTGATGTGCGCGCAGTTCCACCCGAAGGAAGACCTGATCGTCTCCGCATCTCTTGACCAGTCCGTTCGCGTTTGGGATATCTCCGGTCTTCGGAAGAAACACTCCGCCCCGACCTCCATGACCTTCGAAGATCAGATGGCGCGGGCGAATGGAAGCCAGGCGGATATGTTTGGGAACACTGATGCAGTCGTCAAGTTCGTGTTGGAAGGCCACGATCGAGGAGTTAACTGGGTCGCCTTCCACCCTACCCTACCATTAATTGTCTCTGCTGGTGACGACCGTCTGGTCAAGCTGTGGAGGATGAGTGGTGAGTACAATGCATGGATCATCCTTTGCTCTGGTCTAACAGCGCGCAGACACCAAAGCGTGGGAGGTCGATACGTGTCGTGGTCATTTCCAGAACGCATCCGCCTGTCTCTTCCACCCTCACCAGGATCTTATACTCTCTGTTGGAGAAGACAAGACGATCCGAGTGTGGGATTTGAATAAGCGGACCTCTGTTCAGTCGTTCAAACGGGACTTGGATCGATTCTGGGTCATTTCGGCTCATCCGGAGATCAACCTCTTTGCTGCCGGCCACGACACCGGTGTGATGGTCTTTAAGCTGGAGAGAGAAAGACCAGCCTCCGCGGTGTACCAAAACCAGCTCTTCTACATCACGAAGGAGAAGCATGTCAAATCGTACGACTTTACGAAAAACGTTGAGTCTCCGCCCATGCTTTCGTTGAAGAAACTGGGTGCCCCATGGGTCCCTCCACGAACGCTATCCTACAACCCCGCGGAGCGGGCAATCCTCGTCACATCCCCTGCTGATAGCGGAACATACGAACTCATTCATCTGCCAAGGGATGCTACTGGCGCAGTGGAACCAACAGATATGAAGCGTGGCCAGGGCACTTCCGCCGTGTTCGTCGCTCGTAATAGATTCGCCGTCTTCAATCAGCCTAGTCAGACGGTTGACATTAAGGACTTGAGCAACGCTACAACGAAGACAATCAAGCCTCCAGCGGGAACGACTGACATCTACTTTGGCGGCACAGGCTGCTTGCTCTTCATCACGCCCACGTCTGTCGTTCTCTTCGATATCCAGCAGAAGAAGCAGTTGGCTGAGCTTAATGTGAGCGGGGTTAAATATGTTGTCTGGTCAAATGACGGCCTCTATGCTGCTTTGCTGAGCAAGCACAATGTGACGATCGTCACCAAGACGCTTGAGCAAGTAAGCACTCTTCATGAAACCATCCGTATCAAGAGCGCTACCTGGGATGACGCTGGTGTGCTCCTCTACTCCACTCTAAACCATATTAAATATTCTCTTCTAAATGGGTACGTCTTGGACTGCCAGTTGGCCATGAGGGTAAAGACTAACAAAGCTACTACAGAGACAACGGTATTGTCCGTACTCTTGATCAAACCGTGTACCTCGTCCGTGTTAAGGGCAGAAACGTGTACTGCCTGGACCGGAATGCTAAACCCAGGATCCTCGAAATCGACCCCACGGAATACCGATTCAAGCTTGCCCTGATCAAGAGGAATTATGATGAAATGCTTCACATTATCAAAACCTCGAGCTTGGTTGGCCAGAGCATTATTGCATACCTGCAGAAGAAAGGCTATCCGGAGATTGCCTTGCAGTTCGTGCAGGACCCTCAAACCCGCTTTGAGCTTGCCATCGAGTGTGGTAACCTTGATGTTGCCATTGAGATGGCCAAGGAACTTGACCGCCCGAAACTGTGGAACAGACTGGGAGTCGAAGCCTTGGCTCATGGCAACCACCAGACGGTGGAGATGACCTACCAAAAGCAGCGGCTCTTTGACAAGCTGTCTTTCTTGTATCTGTCCACGGGTGATGAAGAGAAGCTTTCCAGAATGGCGAAAATTGCTGAGCACAGAGGAGACTTCACCTCGCGTTTCCAGAACGCCATTTATCGAGGTGACATTGAGGACAGGATCCAGATGTTCAAAGAAGTCGATCTATATCCTCTCGCCTACTTGACTGCCAAAGCGCACGGTTTGACCGAAGAAGCGCAGTCCATTCTGGAGAGTTGTGGTCTCACTGAGGATCAGGTTACGCTACCATCAATCGGTGAGCCTCTGCATCCTCCACGACCAATTGTTCCGACCTTTAAGTCCAATTGGCCAGTCAAGTCAGCTGGCCATTCATCCTTTGAGAAGGCCCTACTGGGAGAAGTAGGTGCTGTGGACGAGGAGAGCGTAGCCAATGGTCACGATCTCGAAGAGGAGGAGGAAGAAGCTGCAGGTGTTGCTCACGAAAAACTCGAGGAAGAGGAAGAAGACGCTGCTGGATGGGATATGGGTGACGAAATCAACGTCGAGGATGACCACGATTTTGTCAACGTGGACAGCGCCGAAGCTGGAGCCGGCAGCTCTGAGGCTGATCTGTGGGCTCGCAACTCTCCTCTGGCCGCAGATCATGTTGCAGCCGGATCGTTCGACACCGCTATGCAGCTGCTCAACCGCCAGGTTGGTGCGGTGAACTTTGCTCCTTTGAAGGAGCGGTTCCTCGAGATCTATAAGGCGTCGAAGACCTACCTCCCAGCGACTGCAGGACTTCCCCCACTGGTCAACTACGTGCGGAGGACGGTCGACGAAACCGACACCCGCAAGCTCCTTCCTGTTATTCCTCGGGATCTGGAGACTATTGCCAATGTCGATCTGCAAGAGGGATACGCTGCCATGAGAGCGAACAAGCTCGAGGATGGTGTGAGGATCTTCAAGCGCATTTTGCACACTCTGCTCGTCAATACCGTGTCTTCTGAGAGCGAGGTTGAGCAGGCGAAGAAGATTATTGCCACCGCTAGAGAATACATCCTTGCGATGTCCATTGAACTGCACCGACGTTCCCTTGGTACCGATACGCCGGAGAACCTGAAGAGGAGCCTGGAGCTCTCTGCGTACTTCACCATTCCCAAGCTCGAAGTCGCCCACCGGCAACTTGCCCTGATGGCTGCGATGAAACTGGCTTTCGCGCACAAGAACTACTCTTCTGCACTCAGCTTCGCCAACCGAATGCTAGCAAACGGCGGGTCGGCCAAGCTGCTCGACCAGGTAAGCATCGCTCTTCGGTGTTACTCCTCCACATGGTCGTGCTGACAACCGTACAGGCGAAGAAGATTAAAGCCCAGTGCGAGCGCAACCCGCAAGACAAGATCGAGATCGAATTCGACCAGTTCGCCGAGTTCGACATCTGCGCGGCTTCCTATACTCCCATCTACAGCGGCTCGCCCTACGTCACCGATCCGTACACCGGGGCCAAGTATCACGAACGGTACAGGGGCTCTGTATGCAGGATATCCGATGTGACGGAGATCGGTGCGCCAGCAAGTGGTCTACGGCTTTTCGTCTCTGGTCAGCATTGAAGAATGACGAGGTATGGACGGGTTTTTTCAGTATCGGTTTTTTGCTTCCCGAGATGGAAAAGGGTTTCGTATCTCAGTTGAGTTTTTCCATATGTCCCTGTGGGGGAAAATGCCGGGATGGCGCTATGGCTGGAGCTAGCTTCTACCTTAGATCTGGCTCTCACTATATCATACTGATAATAATAGTCGATTTCAGCTCTTTCAGCCTCTGATTGCTCTGGCCCCGTGCTTGTAGAATCTAGAACAGGATTCATGATCTATTATACTATCTGTACAATGCAGTGAGATGCGTTCCACCGGTATCTAGGTCTATGCAAATGAGTAGAGATGTCCCTCGTAATCGCCGTGCTGCTCTCAACGAGCAAATGCAAGATCATAATCCGTGCAAGACATGTACTGTACACAAGATCCTCACCAGAACCGCCCAATATCGTACAGTCCAAGACTCCTCCCCCCTTCCCACGCCACCAATCTCGACATCAACATATCCTAATTGATCGACCAACCTATCGCAGTCAACCAATCAATCGCATCTCCCGTCCTTCCACCCCGTCCTCCACCTCTCCTCCCAAAACCGACAATCAAACTCCTTCTTCCCCAACTTCCGATTGACCGCATTATGCGCCTCGCACATCCACGTCCCAAACTCCTGGCGCCCCGACAGCCGCGGCTGGTTGCGGCCACCGGGCTCGTTCATCCACGCGCGGAAGTCGTCGGCGCACACCCAGCAGGGATACAGGCGCGCGAAAAGCGTCAGGAAGTTGCGCATGTCGTCCTGCTGCTGGGGCGTCGCGGTCGCCGGGTACGCGGCCGTCAGCGAGTGCAGGAAGGTCCAGGTCGAGCGGCCCAGGGCCTCGACGTCGGGCGGGCAGTCGGCGGGGATTGGCAGCGTCGAGGGGCTGGCGGTGCTGGTCGCGGCGGCGCCAGCGGCGGTGGCCGCGGAGGCTTGCTTGGTCAGGGCTTTCCAGGATGCGACGGAGGTGCAGAGGCGGCATCTATTTTTGTTTTTGTGGATTCGATCAGTATAAATTATATATTACCTACCTAGGTATATATACGTCAGGTAACATACGGCTTCCCCTCCTTGTCGAGCACGACGCCCTTGGGCAGCTTCTGGCTCGTGTCCTCTCTCTTCTCCTCCGATGGACCCGCGGAGGCTTCCTTGCCCTTCTTTGCTGCGAGCTGGGTGTCCACCTGTTCCGGGAGAATCTCCGCCATGTTGCCTTCTAATGTGGAATTCCGCCCGCTGGCGAGAGGTACCTGGCGGGGATCTCAGATATCAGGCAAGAAAGCTTGAAGCAGGACGTAAATCCCACTACCTATAGCCTTATGAGAGAGGAGCGATTGTAATGGACCGACAAGATCTGCGAAGAAAAAAAAGTTTCCGGCACAAATGAGATATTATTAATATAAAGAGAACTCGTAGGTATTATGGAAAATACTCCGCGGGAAGCTTGAGTCGCCGAGCCCGGGGGCGGCGCGCCGGTTTCTGCCATGGCGTCAGCTGAGCGGCGTCCCTCTCGCCTCGTGTTCTCCGCTCTGTTTGCCTGTTTGCGCGCGCGGGGAGACAAGAACGACAGACCGCACACCGCGCGTGTTTGGCGACAGCAGCGTCCTTGCGTCGTTGACGCGCGCTTTATCTTCAATTGCTCGTGGGATTAGATCAATCTCCATTTTGTGCCTGTCACAGGACGCGACGACGCACGCGCGCGCGTCACTTCCAGCTTAACTTCACCATCTCCGCCGCTACGACGAACGAACGAACGACACGGAGATGCCGCCTCGCAAGTATGCGGTGTCCGACTCCGAGGAGGAGTCGGCGTCTGAGTCCACCGCTCCAGCGATTCCGTCGGACGAGAAGCTCGAGAGGGGTCTACGGGACACAGTCGTCAAGATTTACAAAGTGGGAAATATGGAGGAGCTGACGGTCAAGAGGGTGCGGCTGGCGACCGAGAAGGCGCTGGGGCTTGAGGAAGGGTTCTTCAAGGCCGACCCGCGCTGGAAGGAGAAGAGTGATCGGATCATCAGGGATGAAGTGGTATGTCCGGTTTTTTTTATTCTATTTCCCATGACAATTACGTTACATGCAATGCCAATTGGCACGACTACAGCGATTTCGGTCCTAACGTGCCACCTTTGTGCTTTACAGGCAGCGCAGGAAGCAGCGGAAGAAGAAAAGGAACAAGAGTCGGTGGAAAAGGCAGAAGAAGAACAAGAGGAAGAAGAGAGCATCTCTCCGCCTCCACCTAAAAAGGCCCGCGAGCCTCCGAAGAAGGCTAAACCCGCGAAACGAGCAACATCTGAGGAACCCTCAAAGCCTAGGAAGCGCCGGAAGACCAGCACCCCGGTGGAGTCTGAAGAGGAGCCGTCATCGGTGTCCAAGGTTGAGAGTGATTTAGAAGAAGAGGAGGAGGAAGAGGAAGAAGCGGAGAAGTCTACATCCACCACTCCCGAAGCAAAGCCGCAGCCAAAGTCGAAGGAGGTGGTGTCTGACACGTCAGACGTCGAGGACGAGCCGCAGGCCGAAAAGCCATCTGTGAAGGAGACAGAGGAAGAGAAGGAAGCGTCCGAAAGCGAACTGTCCGTCGTGCTCGACGAGGCACCGAAACGTAAACGGCAAAGGAGTGCAGAAGCACCGGCAAAGAAAGGAAGGAAGCGTACTGCTGCCAAGGGCAAAGATGCGGACCTTGATCCCGACCAGGCAGAGATCAAGCGTCTCCAGGGATGGCTCGTCAAATGTGGAATCCGCAAGATGTGGTCCCGGGAGCTGGCTCCGTACGACACACCAAAGGCCAAAATCAAGCATCTGAAGCAGATGCTGAAGGACGCGGGTATGGAAGGGCGATACTCGCTGGAGAAGGCCAAGCGGATACGCGAAGAGAGGGAACTCAAGGCTGATCTGGAGGTGGTGCAGGAGCGAGCCAAGCAATGGGGCACGGGAAGTGCGGGAGAGGAGAGCGACGGAGGTCCAAGGCCCAGGAGAAGACTTGCACGCGGGCTGAAGAATCTCGCTTTCTTAGGAGACGAGGGTGAGGAGACAGACTAGTATGTGCATCACTATCAGGTGGACTCGCAGGCGAACGTCACCAACTTCCCCATCTATCCGGCTTCTGTTTGGATAGCTGTCCTGCCAGACAGACAGCAGTGCTTGGTCGTGCCGGTCGTAATGATTCCGTATGCCGTATTTTCGGTCATAGCCACAGGATATGCTGTTAGGACTTAATATTCCACATTAACGGTCTATTTGTATTGCTTTCCTCCACTCATGCGCTGGGCCACCAGACTAAAGACCGCAACGGAGGAGATGAACAGCACGAGATTGTAGAACTTCGTCCGTGTTAGCAGATAGAGTCATCAAGCGTCTCGACTCCAGGAGGACTCACAGCATTCCTCGAGTACTCGTTCTCCTCCGCTTCAGTCCGCGCCTCGACGAACAGACGCCGCAGGTTGGGAAGATTGGCCTGGAGCAGTCAGATGGGGTCATTTGCACGGTCTGGTGTCACTCACCATGTTGCAGAGATCCCGTGGCCCCGATCTCTGTCCTAGAATATATGCGGATCGTCAAGGTTGGAGAGCAATGAGCATCCACGTCGGTCGAGAGGTTGAAGAGACGTCGCGGGAGAGCGAGCCCGTCGCTCTCGGCCCGCCGTCAAGCTCGGATGGGCGAGGCCAGGCGGCGTTTGTGGATCGGCCAGCATCGATCACCAAGTATCAGATCAGAGACCAGGACTCCCCGACCTCCTCAACACATCGCACGACACCAGGCACTGTCCGTAGCTTGGTTGTCATCCTCGCTGCTCTGGCTGCCGCGCGGTCGGGCGATAATGATCTAGACGCAATCCACCCGCACGTTCGTTCGAGCCGCGCCACGTCCCCCTGAAGCTTCGCCGCAGAAGACTCCGATACTCGACGCCCCGCGGTCCTCGCAGGACACTGTTCCACCACACCTTTCGACACCGCATTCACGCTGCGGAGGCGCGACCTGGTCGTCGCTGAAGCCCGGCTATCGCAGACATGGCGATCAACAGGCTACGGGGCGCCTTCCAGGTGCCCAGGAAGGGAGAGACTTTCGAGCTGAGAGCTGGCCTAGTGTACGGAAACTGGACACCTGAAGCGCTGTGCGGGACAATGCTGACCGGTCGTACAGATCCCAGTATGCGTACGAACGGTATGGAAGATGCTTCCATTTGGATGTGTGGTTCGAGTACCCGGATCCTTACGCTGTTGCAGGAAAGAGGCCATCCAAAAAACCATCATGGCCATGACCCTGGGCAAGGATGTCTCCGCACTGTTCCCGGACGTCCTCAAGAATATCGCGACCAACGACCTCGATCAGAAGAAACTCGTCTACCTATATCTCATGTAAGACCTTCCAGCGCATTACCCCGCGTCTGGTGGCTCCGGAATTGACACTCTTGCAGGAATTATGCCAAAACACATCCCGACCTTTGCATTCTCGCCGTAAATACCTTTGTCCAAGATTCAGAAGACCCTAATCCTCTTATACGAGCGCTTGCAATACGAACGATGGGCTGTATCAGGGTAGACAAGATGATAGATTACATGGAAGAGCCGCTCAGGAAGACACTGCGTGACGAGTCGCCCTACGTCCGCAAGACCGCCGCGATATGCGTGGCCAAACTGTTCGACCTCAACCCGACTATGTGCATCGAGAATGGTTTTCTTGAGATGCTGCAAGAGATGATCGGAGACCCCAACCCCATGGTGGTTGCCAACTCGGTGACCGCGCTGGCGGAGATCAACGAGACGGCCCCGGAGACGAAAGCGCTGCAGGTCAATTCGAATACTCTACGCAAGCTGTTGATGGCGTTGAACGAGTGTACGGAATGGGGACGAGTGACTATCCTTACCACTCTAGCGAAATACAAGACGGACGATGTGAAGGAATCGGAGCACATCTGCGAAAGAGTCGCTCCGCAGTTCCAACATGTGAACGCCAGTGTCGTCCTGGCTGCTATCAAGGTGGTGTTCCAGCATATGGACAATCTCAATCCAGAACTGGTCAAGTCGTATCTGAAAAAGATGGCGCCTCCGTTGGGTACGTTCTGCAGGATGAAAAGGTGTGTGACACTGCTAACTTTTTTTTTCCTCCAGTTACCCTCGTCTCCTCTGCTCCTGAAGTGCAATACGTTGCTTTGAGAAATATTGATCTGCTGCTGCAGAAGCAGCCTGACATTTTGAGCAAGGAACTCCGTGTGTTCTTCTGCAAGTACAACGACCCTCCTTACGTCAAATTCCAGAAGCTCGAGATCATGGTCCGGATAGCGAACGAGAAGAACGTGGACCAGTTCTTGTTAGAACTGAAGGAATACGCACTCGAAGTTGACATGGATTTCGTCCGGCGGGCGGTCAGAGCCATTGGCCAGGTGGCTATCAAGATCGAGAGCGCATGTGAGAAGTGCGTCAACACACTCCTGGACCTGATCAACACCAAGGTGAACTATATCGTCCAGGAGGCCATCGTGGTTATCAAGGATATCTTCCGGAAATACCCCGGCTACGAGGGTATTATCCCAACGCTCTGCAAGTGTATTGACGACCTCGATGAGCCGAATGCCAGGGCTGCGCTGATCTGGATCGTCGGAGAGTATGCGGAGAAGATCAGCAATGCTGGTGACATTCTGGCTTCCTTCGTTGACGGCTTCAGTGAAGAATTCACACAGGTGCGTCAATACGCCTAGTATGTGGTATTAATCCGCAATTAATCTAACACATCTACAGACACAACTGCAAATCTTGACGGCAGTCGTCAAGCTCTTCTTGAAGAGACCGGATAAGGCCCAGGGTCTGGTTCAGAAGGTCCTTCAAGCAGCGACGGCCGAGACCGACAACCCGGATATTCGGGATCGGGCCTACGTCTACTGGCGTCTGCTTTCAAATACCACCGATCCCAACGCTGCCAAGAATGTCGTGCTCTCAGAGAAGCCCCCAATCAAGACCACAATCCAGTCTCTACCTCCTGCGCTTCTTGACCAGCTAATCGGAGAACTGTCAACTCTGGCCTCCGTATACCACAAACCCCCGGAGCAATTCGTTGGGCAGGGTCGGTTTGGTGCCGATGCGGTCCAAAAAGCGGCTATTGAGTACGTGTCCTCTGTTTTCAAGAAAGACATTGCCTTGCTGACAACTCTTCCAGGGAACAACTTCAAAACGCCCGCGAGAACCCGCTTGCAGCGGCTGCGGCTGCGGCTGCCGTCTCAGGCCAAGCCCCGCCGCCACAAGCACAGAACAACGTTGAGAACCTTCTCGACATCGACTTCGACGGTGCTGCCCCTGCATCTGCTCAGCAGGAGCCGCCAAGCGGTATGTCCGGCCTGGAGGGCCTGGCCGGAACACCCGTGAGGGTGGAATCTCCGACGGTCGGTGCACCTCCAAAGAGCAACAACCTGGACGATTTGCTTGGTATATTCGGAAACGGCGGAGACAATGCCGGCGCGACTTCTTCGACGAGCGGCGGCGGCGGCGCGGGTATGACAGATCTGATGAACGGATTCGCGGGGCTGGATTTGTCGGGGAACAACAGTAACACCAGCACTGCGGCGCCACCAGCGTCGGGTGGTGGTAACCAGCCGAAGAAGACCAACGAGGATATCATGTCTCTCTTCTAATTTAGATTCAAGTTCGTCGACGAATTAAATAGATACGTGGTGATGATGATGAGTGAGGAGTATGCGTGAGAGAGAGAACTGCATTGCCATTGTTTGATTGATGGATGTGCTACTGCTGTATAACCCTTTGGAGCGAGGCAAATGATTTGTGTGAAATGAGATATCATATCTATGCTATACCTTGACTTGCCACTTAATTTTTTTTTCTTCTTGCTCTGGCATGCATATTCATGTTGAAAACTTCTCCCCAGCGTTTCCAGCATGCCACAATTGATCGAGTGATTGATTGATTGTCCGATTGATAAATTGGATCATTTGAAGCTACCTAGGTAGTTTATAGTTGTTACCGTTAACGGTGGAAGATAGAAGAAATAAAAAGATGTCCTTAATTTTTACATCACCTTTTCTTCTTCTCTTCTTCCTTGTCTGTCCTTTTTTTTGCGTAGTACAGTACTATATATACAATTCTCGCATTCCATTTAGCGCGAGAATGTCTGTATTTATAAATATTTACGCTCTTGCTCGTACTCTACTTCCAAAAGAAGTCAATCAATCAACCCATACAAACTACCTACCTAATAATATACCTAGTACCTAGCTAGCCTTCTAGCATAACTTAACCCAGCCTGCAACGGCGCGACATCGCGCAATGAGACACACACACTCTCTCTCTGTATGTATATCTCTTTATATATATATATATATATATATTTCTGTTTCTCCGTTGCTTTTGAATGGGAACGTTGTACATCCGTACGGCAGCCTGTCTGAAAATATATGTCCGTCCAGGTACATATAACCCAGCCACTCGTTTCGGCGAGGACAGGACAGAACAGAACAGACAGACCTTGGAATAGATACATCACCCTTACTAGCTACAGAAGAAGGGAACTTTTTTTTAAAAAATTTCACTCTCATTATTATTCAAAGCAAGTAAAATAAAAAAATATGCACAACTGCCTATCCTAGCCTAGAGTAGAAGCAGGGTACCTTACATAATAATAGTAATGTAGCCAACGCCGGAACGTTTCAATTTCATGATCCTTGCAACAGGACCCAACAAAGAAATACCGAAAAACATGACTACCTAGACAAGCAGATATAGTGCTAATGCAAAAAGAACATCTATCCTATGGAATAGTACAGTACAACCCGATTTTGTCAGAGTTCAGTTTATATATATACCCTAGCCTGCCTACCCAACCGCCCGTCAACCCGAAAAAAAATTAAACAGAGATATGAGATGAATGGGGGACAGATAAGAAAAACGCCCGAGATGAAGATATTATAAAATTGCTGGTTTCTCACTCTTTCAGAACCTTGGTCGCTCGTAAGATGTCCTCCAATGACCAGCACGGCCCTCCGGGAACGATCTCGGCCCACACCTCCTCTGGCACAGCATCATTCTGGTTCAGAAGACTCCAGTTGGGGCTGGGTTCGGCCTTGATCCACTTGAAGTCCTCGACTTGGTTCCAGTGGTCGGCTTCGTCGGGCTGGTTCTGATCCAGGGCCTGCGGGGAAGGAGATGTAATGTTAGCCACCTAGCTCCTTGACATTACGTACAAAACTGGTGGAATAAGAAACGACATCGATGACAAAAATTGATTCAGAAGATGGCACTTACGTATGCTTTTGGGATCCTTCCAAACCGGATATTCGTGCAATCCTCGATGATCGGATTGCTGGAGCAGCTGAGATAGACATCTACATCGGCGCAATTGTGCATGCGGAACTGATGGCATGACACGACGATGACGCTGTGTTCGACGCCGGTGATGTGAGCAGGTCCGTTAACCTGACCGCAGATGAGAAGGCTCTCCTTGATCCCCTTAATGGTGAGGCTCGCGTACGGCTTCCCCTCTGCAGTCGGAACGGACATGTCAACAACACAGCGCTGAAGCGACGTTATAGAAGCTGGGACTGTGGCGCTCGAGGCCGACGCAGGGAGTATTATATGGAGGCCAGAATGAGAATTGACGTTTACAAAAGATGCGGTTGAGAAAGTCGGCTGTTGTATCGACGAGCACTTCGGATCCGTGTTGGAAACGCTTTCCGAATCGCCAGCAATAACGGCTGGGGAAGAGGTTGGTGCGATCTCCGGTTTCTGCTGTTGCCGCTCAGGTTCATTGGGGGGTGTGGAGGCATAGTTTGGGGTGTTGGCGACGGAGGAGTCCGGAGATGAGTTTTCGGGCGAGCGATTTACGGGAATGTGAGGGCGACCCTGAGCAGCGATCTCCGCAGCATCAGATAATGAGATGGCGGAGGGATTCTTTTTGCTTTTGAAAGAGAACTTCGTCCGAGGTGCGACGGCCGCTCTAGTTTCCGCCAGTTTGTCCTGCAGCGCTTTGATCGCCTAGGAGCTACGTTAGCAGCCCAACCTCGTGGAAACTGAAGCGATTGAACTTACTTCTGCATATATCCGTTGGTCGTACGTTGGGAGATAACTCGAGGCATCCTTGACCTCATTCGAGAGTCGCGCAATACCTGCTAGACAGTGATCGGTCGCATCCGCGCGCTCGCCTCCGACAAGGGAGGTATCTGCGAGACGGTCCATTTGTTCTTGGAGAGCTAGAAGACAGATGTCCAGTCAATATTGCACATCACAAAAACAGACTGCCAAAGTTTCTCATAAGCCAATTCCGGATCGCATACCTGTTATTTCATGCTGGAAGTAGCGGAAGAACCGCTCCTTCAGAGATATCTCGTTTTTCGAAATAGTCTGGTTCTCGGCCTGCGAGGACCGGCGCCCGTCCGGAATATCTGGCTGCGACATAGTGATTAAGGACGACTAACAAGAGTAAATGCAGATAATAAGCCTGCGACGGCTTTGTGGTCTACGGGCAGAAAAGGGAGGTCTGACTCCGCGAGATGTATTGATGACGTCTTTCCGAAACTGGCTGACGATCCGGCTCACGGACTGCAGGCTGGACAGCTCGATTCGGGACTGATTGGAGTCAAAGAAACCCCATAATCAGGGGAGATCCAACGGGGCCAACTGGCGTCTGCACCTTCTGGTCGTTGGAGGGGTTCCAGAGCTGCGAGCGTTGATCAATGAGGGGGCTAGGCGGGGGAGCTTCTGGAGCACTTGTTTAGCACAGAACATGCATACATACATGCACTGTAGAGCAGGCAACGGAGGCACCACAACCCAACAGAGCAACGCAGGGCGACAAATCCCACCTTTGCCGTCTTCGAAGAAGCTGAAAGTCTCCAGGAGGTCGACCGTGCACTCGCGCTGCCAGCGCCGGCCTGGCCGTTGGCAGCGAGTGACGTCGGTCGTCGACGCCGGAGGCCGGCGAAGCTGATCATCCGCCGCGCGGCCACGTGACGACCTTTCTCCAGGACTCGTCATGTGATTGTGTCACATGACCATGTGCGCTGTCATCCGGCTTATGTAAGATCCAGGCCGTCTGGCGCCAGCCTCGAGCCCTTGCTTCTCCATGTTGCGTACGGAGATCAAGCCAGTGGATGTCATTGAACAAAATGGCGATGAATTTCATGTTCCTACTTTGCCATTGCAGTCAAAATGGCTCTCCATCTGCTCCATGCCGATTCCATGCGGAGTTCGGGGTATCACGGCGCTGAGGAATGATACCAAGTCTCTTACTCCTTAGCCTATGTGCTGTGTTTATCTGGGCGCGAGTCAAGAACCGTCGGACGCCTGCAGAAGCATATCGAGCTCATCTGAGACATTGGTTGCTACCAAAAAGAAGCAGCTATCCTTGATTACATTTGTGTGCTCAACTTTCTCTCCCCGAATAAAGCGTGGTATGAACGCCGCCGAAACATTGCGTTGCTTTGCTCCCCTGCTTTTATAATTTACTGTCTCTTGCAACAGCCAAGCAAACTAATATTTTAGTGATCTTGCCCAGATGTGGTGGGGTCATCTTCCTGGAATGCCCAGGCGGGGTGATCCCTGATGATGAAAACTCAGGGAATGCACCACACGTGCTTGGCCGATGTTTTCGCCAATCGAGACGAAAGACAGCTGCAGTTTCTTCATTAATCCTACTGTGCCCAAAAGCACAGCTGGCATGTTGGTACTTAGTATACTAACATCATATATACAGTGGTCATTCGCGACTGGAGCGGTTACACACCTGCCCGAGTCGTACAATCTTTACCTACAGAGCTGTGAGCAGGGAGGCGACATCCGGGGTTCCTTCCACCCTGCAAGCTCCCTAGATCCCGGCCTTGCCAGACCAGGCTGAAAATAACACTTAACTCCCCAATTCCCCTCTGCGTACAGCTGTCGTTCTTCTAGACCCTCAGGGCCGAGCACCGCTTTGTCCCAGGTCGAAAACAGACATACTATGTGCAGCTGTCGTTGCTCTGGACAATAGAGACTGTTTTCCTTCGGGACCTGTCACATCCTCACAAGTGTTGAGGCTGTTTGCTCTCTCTGAATAACAAAATAGCGTTCCTCAATACACTCTGCATGCCGCTCATTTTTTTCCCCCTTCAACCAAAGCTGCTCCGTTTTAGTGTCACGATGCTGTCTACTGTCTTTAACCTAGGGATCCTCTCCCTATTTTTATCATGTCTGCAAGTGCTCGCCGTCCTGGTCGACTATCAGGTCGTGGAGCGATTGAATGATGTTCCTGAAGGCTGGACCAGGGGTCTCGCACCATCCGCATCGAAACTGCTGAGTTTCCGCCTCGCCATTCGCCAGGAGAGGGCTGCGGAGTTCGAGCAGATGGTTATTGACCTTGCAACCCCTGGCCACAGATCATATGGCAAACATATGAAGCGTGAGGAGATCAAAGACTTCCTGCGTCCGCCTCCTGCAGTTTCCGAAGCAGTTCTTTCCTGGCTCAAATCAGAAGGAGTCCCCCAAGGCTCGATTGAGGATGATGGGGATTGGATCAAGTTTGTCGTCCCTGTGGGACAGGCGGAGCGAATGTTGAACACGCGCTTCTACTACTTCCACAACGACGTGAACAAGGTGACTGGGATCCGGACGCTCGAGTATTCTGTGCCAAAGGCCATCCACCCCTATATTCAGTTGATCCAGCCGACTACCCGTTTCGGCCAGTTCAGTTCGCAGAGGAGCTTTATCTTAGATAAATCAAGGATTGCGGCTTCCGATAGCCAAAGTCCTGATTGCAATACAACAATAACGCCAGACTGTCTTCGCCAACTGTACGAATTCGGCGATTTTGTGGCCACACCGCACCCGCGCAACAAGCTCGGCATTTCCGGATATCTGGAACAGTACGCACGGTACAGCGACTTTCAAACTTTCTTGCGGACATATGCGCCTGACAAGACGGATGCAAACTTCACAGTAGAATCAATAAATGGCGGCCTCAACAAGCAGAACTCATCCGAAAGTAGCATCGAAGCTAGTCTGGATATTCAGTACGGTGTCTCGCTGGCGTATAAAGTTGCTGCGACGTACTATACAACAGCGGGTCGTGGTCCTCTCGTTCCCGATCTGGACCAGCCTGATCCAGACGACTCTACTAATGAGCCGTACCTCGAACAGCTCCACTATCTCCTGAACCTGCCGGACGACGACCTGCCATCGGTTTTATCTACCTCGTACGGTGAAAGCGAGCAGAGTGTTCCTGAGTCGTACTCCAACGCTACATGCAGCCTGTTTGCCCAACTTGGCGCGCGTGGTGTCTCTGTGATATTCAGCAGTGGGGACTCAGGAGTCGGGTCATCGTGCTTGACGAACGACGGAAAGAATACGACCAGATTTATACCGATATTTCCGGCGGCCTGTCCTTTCGTCACGTCTGTTGGAGGTACGTATCAAATCAACCCAGAAAGAGCGATATCGTTCTCTTCGGGGGGCTTCTCCGAGCGGTTTCCCCGCCCGTCGTACCAGGAGGAAGCTGTCAGCAACTACCTTACTACCCACTTGGGTAGTCGATGGAAAGGGTTGTACAACCCCGAGGGACGAGGATTCCCCGACGTTGCTGCCCAGGCGCAACATTACATCGTCGTGGATCATGGGCATTTTCTGAGCGTTGGCGGAACGAGGTTCGTAATACTATGTCCTCCTGATCAGATTGGATTTCTAACTGCCTTGAAGTGCGTCCGCACCTACCTTTGCGGCCATCGTCGCGAACCTGAACTCTGTTCGTCTGGCTGCAAACAAGACCAGGTTGGGCTTTCTGAATCCCTGGCTCTATGGGCTCAACCAGACGGGTTTCACGGATATTGTGCATGGTGGCTCGACGGGCTGTAAAGGTATATCATCTGCTGGTCTCCCGTCGCCGCGTGTGCCATACGCGAGTTGGAATGCCACACCCGGTTGGGACCCGGTGACAGGGCTAGGTACGCCTGTCTTCTCAGTCCTGGCCAAGCTTGCTGTGTCTGCGTGATTTCCTAGAACCGAGCACGTTTGAACTACTAGCATAGTACGCAATTCCAGTCCGTCCAGGACGTCGCATGTAATCCTACATACATTTCGTGTAGGAAGTTAGCACCTGTATGTCTGCGATAGCTTTTAGCAAATAATGCAAAGCGTGGCGTAATATATCTTCAAACCAGCCAGGAAGCATGTAAAATGTATCCAAACCGACATTTAAGCCCGAGGCAGCATATTCCAAAGCATGTATATGTCACGTGACATGACGGAGCGGAAGAACGACCCGCCACGCCAAGCATCGCTGGCTGGAGCTCCGTCATGAAGCTGCTGGCGGGCGACGGCAATCATCGTCTGATATCACGACCACGTCCCCCCTCACCTTCGAAACGAATCCTCCTCTGCTCACGTAGCACCTCCTCCTCCTTCCTCACGTCCTCCTCCTTTTTCTCTTCCTCTTCTATCTCTCTCCGTCCATCACCCTGATCACCATGTCGTCCGAACTCCGATCACTCGTCGCAGAGCTCCGCACCACGCTCGAGCGACGACAGCTCGACAACGCTGTCAACCTCCTCAGCCGAGCGAAGCGCGTCCTCCTGCAGCAGAACGCCCTGATCCCGACCCCCTCGACCCCTCCCCAGCTGCTCTCCCTCGCGCGCGAGGTCCTCGAGCTCGGCGCACTCACCTCCATCCGCAGGGAGGACGCCGCCTCCTTCACCCGCTACTACCAGCAGCTGCAGCCCTTCTACGACGCAGAGCGGCACATCGAGGCCACGGTGGGCGCGGCCGCGGGCGGGATCGACCTGAGCACGAGCCAGCGCAGCAAGATCACTGGCCTGTACCTGCTGCTGCTACTGAGCGTTGGGCAGAACACGGACTTCCACACCGTGCTGGAGGGGCTGGTCGTCGAGGCGTCGCTGAAGGGGGCTGATGTCGAGGATGATCCGTACATCAAGTACCCCGTTGAGCTGGAGCGGAGTCTGATGGAGGGGAGCTACGATAAGGTGTGGAGGGAGACCAAGTCCGAGAGGGTGCCGTCGGAGGAGTTTGGGTTGTTTTCGAATGTACGTTCATTCCAGTCATATCCTTGGTAGCCTTTATTTTACGGGGAATATTGATATGCTAACTATACTACAGGTCCTCGTCGGCACCATCCGCAGAGAAATCGCCGACTGCTCCGAGAAGGCGTACCCGTCCCTGCCTATCTCCAACGCCAAGAACCTCCTCTTCCTCGACTCCGAGGGCGCCGTCATCGAGTTCGCCCAGGAGCGCGGCTGGATCCTGCGCGACGGCCGGATATACTTCCCTGCCGAGCCGGAGGCTCCTGGCGCGCAGGCGCCGCCCGGGCAGCGGTCCGAGAAGGACGTCCTCGTGGCCAGCAGCACGATCATCGAGAACGTCATCGGGTATGCGAGAGAGCTGGAGACGATTGTTTAGAGCGTTTAGAGAACGAAAAGAATCTTTCTTCCAGTTTACATTGTTTGCCGGTTTTCTTCCTTTCATCTTTGGTGCTTCGGGTTGTGGGTGTATTTTCTGTTTGTTGGTCTTGCAACATTTCGATCGTATAGAGCGGATATCTGTTTTTCCTTCCACTTTTCGACATGTCGTCTAGCTCTCGCATGAATCGGTAGGGTAATTAGGCAAAAAAACTGCCGCCCCTACTCATGAACCTTTCATGCCTTTCCCCTTCGGCCACGTTCCTGGCCGTCTCTGAGCGAATAATATATGCTCCGCCCTCTGTCGTGACCTTTATACAATCTCCTGCACGGTCCCCTTAGACCTCAGCCCTCCACACGCAGACTCTCCGGTCATAGAAACTACTCGACACGCAGAGCAGCTGTCTCTTGCCCTCTGTCGTTACGGTTCCTCCTTCACAGCCCCGCCAAACCCCAGAAGCGTAATTCATACTTTCATGCTCCGTAAACTGGGCCAGGACCTCGATGTCCCATTCGCCTATTTCTTTTTCAGCTGCAGCTGGTTCTGGCCGCCGCCGCCGCCAGGTAACCCTCAACACCCTCGCCCCGGCATGCATACAGCTCGCCAGGACCAGGAAGCTCAATCTGCTGTTTCCAGAACCGGTGGGCTTCCCTACGAACTGCAACCTCCACACCCCGCCGCCCAGCCTTGTCTCCGCGAGGACTTGCCCGCTCCGCGTCGCGTGGTACACGCGCAGGAACTCGTCGTAGCTGCCTGTCAGGAGGAGCGGGGCGCCGCTGATCAGCGGGACGGGGAGAGGTAAAATGGACGTGACGCCCGCGGAGTGGTGGCGGGCTCGGTCGTCGTGGTCGAGGAGGACGGGGGGTAGGATATCGGTCTTGTTGTCGTCGTCGTTGTCATCTTCATCCTGACTGCGTGCTGCGAATCGTCGCGTATGGAGAGATCCAAAGTCGTTGCCTGTGAATAGGAAATGTGCAGGGTTCTTCTCGATGTCATCCTGGAAGGCTCCCCACGCAGCAAACCACACTTCGATGCTCTTTCTCGCTTCGAAACTTGCTGCCTCTTCAAAGCCATCCTCCACATTCTCAAGAAGCCCGCCCCGGGTGGCAAAGACGGACGTCTTCCCGTCCGAAAATGTTACCGCGAACCCGTCCGCCGCGGCACTCCGGAGGAACCCCCGCTGCGGCGGGATCCAAGCCAGAAAGAGCGCGGGGATGGAGGGGTCATCCTCGCGGACGGTGATGGTCCGGATGTGCTGGATCACAGGAGGTTCGCGATCCAGAGACGGTGATGGTCTCGCAACGCGGTAGAACAAGACAGTCCCGGCGCTGGTCGCGATGGCGAGGAGGGTCCGGTGTCGCGGGTGGAAATGGAGGTCGAAGATGGCGGCTTCTGGGACGGGGTGGGTTTGGATGTGGGTTCTAATAAATTTAGTTCTCTTTCTTCTATACAGTACAATCTGATAGTGATACCAGCTCGAGGGTTCTTACAATTGCGACGAAACCGGATCCAACCTCCACAGCTGGAGACTGCCTGTCTTCTTCTGCACGGTCTCCCCGTCATCGTTCTTGCTCTCGGAGAGGAGATACGTCCCCACGACGAAGTAGTCCGGGTCTTCGGGGCAGAATTCGAGACAGCTCGGCGGCTGGTCGAGGAAGACGGTTGTCAGGGACTGTGGGGATTGTATGGTTGATTGTACCATGATGTCTGTCGCCGGGATTGCGAGATTCTTCTCTCCGGATGAACAAGTTCAGTGATGGTTGAGTGGGAAATATTGGTAGAGGTAAGAATCCAGAAGTCATCGGCAAAATTCAGAGATATATCAAAATGAACTCTGTATAGTGCCAGTAATGGATTTGAAAAAAAATTGGCCAATCAGTGCCGGGTATCAATCATCTATTCAAATATCTAAATAAATGACAATGAACAAACGAATAATGTAGATACCAGACAAATATAAGCAAAGGAATCAAGTTCCTAGCATCCTCGTCACCCCTCCATGTCCCTCATCGAATACCGCCCGGCAGAAAAGTGTGGGCGGTGAGCGCGTGCCGATCTGAGGTTTGATGGAACGCGCTTGAGCTTGGTTGTTTACCGTCCGGAACAAGGCGCAACCAGCTTTCCAAAACATTATGAATGACGACCAGTGTTCCGGTAGAAAAGAAAAAAGTTCACGAGAACGGAATAAGAATCGAGGTGTGTGCGTGGAGTTGGCCCAAAGTTTTTTGAGTGCTCAATATGCAGGATAAGCTAATCTAATCTAATCGCATCCCTCCAGTCTGTCTGTCCGATCGCGGCGCGCCCGACCAACCTTACTGCGACAAATAATTAATCCTGACAGTCAGGACGGACCGGACAGCTATTTCTCCCACTTTACCTATCAATTGGAATCTTTTACACGCGCATTCAGTTTACCGCAATGTGATGGTCTTACAGTGTGTATGTACATGTACATGCGTGTCTTGATAAATTTGTTGTCCGGACAGATACCTAGTACCCCACTTCTGGTGCTCCGACAGTTCACATACCTGCTCAGATCGTTCCAATTCATTCATATATCAGCTCATCCGCGACGATGGTCTTGACCAGAGGCAAGAAGAAGCCCGCGTCTCCTGGCGCGCGTTTCTTCAAAGAAGGGAGGGAGCGGAATGACGACGATCTGGATCTGGAGGAGATATTCTCGGATGAGTCCAGTTTCTATGGTGAGTGGTAATATACGCTTGTTTACATTTGACAGGTATCCATCCTGTCGTCGTGCGTATCCAAACTTGCGCATCTGATATGATAACAAACACATTCATGCAGAAACTCGGAGACCGGCAAGTAATATATCTATTATCATCTGGTTGCTAACATATACGCTGTACAACATACATCCAGGCGACGAAGACCAAAAAGCCGCCCTCGAGGACCTCGTCGCGTCATACGACCCCCTCCCCTACTGGACCAAGACGCACCCGTTCCTCCTCTCCACCATCCAGTACCGCTCCCTGACATCAGCATCAGCATCAACAAAAACAAACGAAACTCCAGAAGGAGAAGATAAACAAGAAGAAGCTATCACGGAGGACGACACCGACTACTACCCCACAACCAATACAAATACACACCGCCCCTCCTCAACAGAAGCCGTCCAAGACTCCCTCACCCGCCTCCCCCCCTCCATGACCAAAGCCTCCGCCGTCGGCCCCTGGATCTACGCCCGCAGTCCCACCGACACCTTGTCTCTGACGCAGTCCGCGATCGGCGAGCTCGTCGCCGCAGGGACGAAGCTGCTCCGCGAGTTCGAGGACGCAAAAGCCACCCTGGAGGCGGAGCACGCACGGTCCGGATCCAAGTCCAAAGCAACGCTGACGCGCAAGCTCACCCCGCTCCGGAAGAAGCTCGAGAGCGACCTGTTCGCGGTCGCAAGGGAGAAGGGCGTCGTGACGGGGAAGTGGATGCTGTTTCCGAGCGTGGAGCGCGTGGATGAGGTCTGGGCTGCAGTGGCGGGGGCGACGAGGAAAGGGGAATTGGGCGTCGCGGCGAAGGTTGCGACGGATGATGGGTCCGCGGGTGGGGTGAGGTTGATTGCGGTGTATACGCGGGATTATGAGGATAAGGCGGATGTAAAGCGGGTGCTGGACAAGTTGGTCCAGCTGGGGGTGGTGCAGAGGGAGGGACGGCCCATTTACTACAAGTGTGATGCCTGGACGTATTTGGAGATCAAGGCGGATAATGAGTATGGCTTACGGGCGAGTCTGTTTTCGAGTCGGGATGTGTGGGCGGGGAAGTTTTGAAGCGCGTGGTTTTATGTATCTGATGATTATGATGATGAGATGAGATGGCCATGACTTGATGTCTTTGATTGTGCTGTACTGTATATAGTCTGTCGCTTCTGATACCCCTCAAACATGGTTGTCCTCTCGTCTTTTCTGAGAGATAATCAGGTGCTGATCGATCGAGAAGTATCCCGCCCAGTGACTCGCCTTGATGAAGGCCAGAGATCTCGCCCTCCGGTTGCTCTCGTCTGCTCCATTTTCAGTTCTTCCCTTGCGATCTCAAGCATGCGCTTCGAGTAGTCCATCGAGCCTTGCAGACTCGACATCTATGTCCGCACGATCATCCGTCCGGATAATCAATATCGTAACGCCTCCTCCCGAAGAGAAGCGGAGGCAAGATTCGGTGATAATAATGCCATCGAATCGAGGACCGGAATATCTCACCGGGACGACCCAAAGCCCGCTCTCTCAGGGCGCTTCGGGTTTCGTGAACTTGCGTCCAGCACTCCATGGAATGATCATGACTTATCCCCCTCTTCCTTCTTCATCACCTCCTCACACGCCGCCCTGACCTCCGCGACGCCTTTGACTCCCTCCCACCTCTTCAGCAGGCCATCGATCTCCGCCCAATCCTTCTCCGCATCCTCCCTCTTCCCCTCGTCGAGCAGCTTTCTCAATCTCTGCGGAGTCGCAAGCACCCACCGGACGGTCTCCCTCTCCGCATTTCGCCGCCCATCTTCCTCCGCGGCCCTCGCCTCCCGGACCTGGCGTCTCTGCTCCTCCCCTTCCTGGATCAGGGCCCCTGCCGTCTCCGCGACAAACGCGACCGCGGGGCCCAGCGTCTTGGTCATGGTCAGCGGGGCGCCGCGCTCCTCCATGCTCCGGCGCATGGCGCCGATGGTCTCGACGGCGCGGATCAGCTTGGAGTAGTTGTCGTAGACGAGGGCCTTGCGCTCGCCGTCGAGGGTGCGGATGTCCCCGACCAGCGTGTTCTCCGCTTTCAGGACGGTGGCGAGCGAGGAGGTCGCGAGCAGCTGGTTGATGTAGGCCTGGGGGTCGAAGTCTGGGTTGTCGAGCTCCGTGTTCGCGGCCACGGCGGCGACGGCCGCCGGGCTGGAGAGGTCGCCCGACGCGTCGGTGCTCCGGGGGATGCTGCGCGAGCGGTAGGGGGCCGCTGGGTTCTCTGGCCCCGCGGGCTTAAGGTTGTAGTAGTCGCGCAGGGCGGCGCGGTTGCGGCGGTGGTGGAGGGACGGGGAGACAGCACGCGCGGTGGTGGGCGTCGGGGCGGCGCTGAGGGAGCTGCCGAGGGAGTTGGCGGCGTTGACGTCGATGGACGGGCGACGGGAGGAGGAGGGCGTGGGCGAGC
>JGI26051J44788_1000245_pt1 | contig 33849 bp, 38 predicted proteins | sample HigsolmetaGSP13D_FD_44788 | JGI IMG/M metagenome (IMG submission 44788) | reverse complement strand
GTCACGGAGTTCAGCACTGGCGGGCGCGGTCCTCTCGTCCCTGATCTCGACCAGCCAGATCCGGACGACAATTCCAACGAGCCGTATCTGGAGTTCCTGCAGAACGTGCTGAAGCTGGACCAGAAAGATCTGCCGCAGGTCATTTCTACCTCGTACGGTGAAGACGAGCAGGTAGGGCATTCCCTTTTGTATGATCCATTCGCAACGTTATTAATACATGATACGTACAGAGCGTTCCAGAGACCTTCGCTCGCACTGTATGCAACCTGTTCGCACAGCTTGGAAGCCGCGGCGTATCCGTCATCTTCTCCAGCGGCGACTCCGGCGTCGGCTCAGCATGTCTGACCAACGACGGCACGAACCGGACGCGTTTCATGCCGCAATTCCCTGCATCCTGTCCCTGGGTGACCTCCGTCGGCTCGACGCAACACGTCGCCCCTGAAGAAGCCACCTTCTTCTCCTCCGGCGGTTTCTCCGACATCTGGCCCATGCCAGACTACCAGAAGTCCGCCGTCAGCGCCTACCTCAAGAAACTCGGAAACCAGTGGGACGGCCTCTACAACCCGCAGGGCCGTGGCTTCCCCGACGTCGCTGCCCAGGGCGTGAACTTTAACGTCTACGACAAGGGCACGCTCAAGCGATACGACGGCACGTCCTGCTCCGCTCCCACATTCGCTGGCATCATCGCCCTCCTGAACGATGCGCGTCTCAGAGCGAACCAGCCCCCGTTGGGCTTCCTGAACCCCTGGCTCTACAGCACCGGCAAGCGCGGCCTGAACGACATCGTCGACGGCGGCAGCACCGGCTGCGACGGCAACGCTCGGTTTGGCGGTCCGCCCAACGGCAGTCCTGTCGTCCCATTCGCGAGCTGGAACGCGACGGAGGGATGGGATCCTGTGACGGGGTTGGGCACGCCGGATTTCTCGAAGCTGTTGAAGCTGGCTGTTCCGTCGAGGCTCGGGGCGCCGGTGAGGTGGTGATCCTGGTGGGTGCGATGGACAAATGTAGTATGTCGGGATGAGAAGTGTTCTGCAGAAGTACATACATGAGTTGAGACGATAAGTAATGAAAGTATTCTTACGATACATCGATGGAGCTTTGGTTCCACATCCGTCTATCTAACAAGTCCTATGTGCCTGATATGACCTGATATGCAAGGGAATGTGCCGAGCCAAAAGCAGTTGCCAGCAGATATGAATGTGACCGTACATAGAGCTTTAAACATGTACTCCAGACCTTCTTCGGGCTTCTTCTTGCGTTCCGTTTAATAGAATCAGTCAGAGTGCCTGTTAGGTATGTAGTGAGTCTTCAAATTATTGATGCCATTGCCGTCTTTTCTCTATGAAAAACGAACGGTGGACGGTGTCGCTATACTGGAAAAGAAATGCATACATACATACTACCAGGTAGGTACCTACCTAGCTAGCTAGCTACCCGGATCTCTTAGATCCAGGTCCATGCTGGCAAGACAGGTCGCGTGTTCCCCTCGGAGAGGTCATACCTACATACATACATACAATACATAAGCTGGTTATTGGACTGACCAAAGACCGGGGGGAAATAAAAATCCCATACTGTATGCAGATCTTCCTCGCCAATAATCGTGCATTCCTAAGATCGAAATCGAAGAGCGACAACTGTCCAACTTCGAGAGTCGAGCTAATTTCTATTTGCCTCAGCTTCTATCTATCTATCCATCCAACGGAAAATTGTATCAACTCATGTATCTACCGGGAAGAGACTAAGATACTAAGTACACCTTAGTTATTATTCCCTTGTCTTCTCTTCTTTTCTCTGCGTAATGATCCCATTCCACGGGGAGCTTGCAAGTCCTTTGGCAAATGTCAAAGGGGGATTGGAGTGGACTCGAATGGGAAAGCTGGAGGGCTGGATTAGATGATGGATTTCTGATTCAATGATAGCCATATCGCGATCGATCTTGATATATATATGATGTACTGCAGTTTCACTGTGATTTCGTAATAAGGTAAAGCATGGAGAACAAGTCGGGATCAGCTGAGTACCTACGTACGTACTTAAACGGGCAAGATATACATCTTTCCGATGATTGTAACCTGTATTTCTTGCTTCTTTATAGCTAGAGCTTAGTCTGATTCAATCAATATCACTCACGTGTGAGTATTCGTGTGTAATGTGAGTATTCATATGTACTGAGTTCTTCCTCAATTAGGTGCCCTCTGCTTTCCCTGTGTGTTCAATACATTACGTGCAGAGGAAACAAATTTGTGGAAACTTACGGGTAGCTACTGTACTTGCTTTCGGAGGGCCTGATCTGGTAGAAACAATGTGAACGATGCATTCTCGAAGATTCAATCCGTCAAAATGGATAACCCGTTGGATCCTGATGGATGATTGATGATATCAGCTACCTACATAGATGAGGGATGATTAGGGGATAAATGTCCCTCCTTTATGAACAGGGCACTAAGAAATCGGAACACCACTAATAACTACTATCAACCTGAAGAGTAAATAGGACCTACTCAACGAAGGCGCCCAGCGTTGAAGCTGTTAAATCCTCAGAGTCCTCATCATTTTCTACGCAAACACCCTCAATCTCCACAAGACAGTCCCAACAGTACCGTTCCCCTGGCCCGTACCATCTTCGCCATTGCCCTCTCCAAGGGTGCAGGTAAGATAACGCAGATTCGCGGCCATCTTTCTCCCATATCCATTGCGCTATGGAATTGGGTACAGTGGGTGCAGGTTGCCTCGTCGGATCAGCTTGCATCTCAGACTCATGGTGGCACATCATGCCATGGCTACCACAATCACGTTGTGACAACAGTGTCTTATCCATCGAAATTGTGGATACGGAGTCAGAGTCGCCATTCTCCAGGCGCCAGTGGCAAATGTGTGGCCTTGTCATATCCTCGCCCAAATCGCTTCTCGGAGTGCTGAAGTCGTCCCTGTCCACACGGCTCCTGAATCTGCGCCTGATATGTTTTGAGTCCAAATATCCATTTGTCAAGGCAGCGAATCTCCCGTGAGCTGCCGTGATTGCTTGCAGCGAGGATGCCCTCGATCAGCCATGTGGTGTCCAGAGATCGACACAGACATTGCTTGGTTCTCACCAGGCGTAGAAGGGTTTCCCACCACGGCTCCACATGTGCAAAGCGCAGCCTTCTTGATCTGCAGCATTCGCAAGAGTAATAGTCATGTTCTGGGATCTGGAAGGCTTTTAGGTGCATTGTTGTTTTCCTGCAAAGAGCGAAAAGATCACCCAGTGTATCCACCCTCCAGCCTGTTTTGTCCAGTGGATAGTCATTTAAAGCTAATTTGCACACAATAAACAATTTGAGTCCTTTACCCGCTCTTATCAATAAGACCAGATGTCTTGAAAACCATGTGGAGAATCGCATCGCCGTGGTCGTCGGGGTCTCGTCATTGACGTTGAAGTGAACGTCAGCGCCTCGTTCGAAAAGAAGCGGGAAGCAATTCATCGCTTCTTTACCGCCTTCTTTGATAATTTCGTAAATGAGGACAGATTTAAAACTGAGATATGCCGCTTGCTCTGCGAGATCTAGGTGCAGTCGCAAACTAGTTTGATCGGGGTTATGAAAAGCATAGACCATTGAGTTATAAACCCTCCGTTTTATTGAAATTTTCTATCTCCATGCGATACATGTGGATCAGCAACGTAGTGTAAGGCAAGCTAACAATGGTAAGAGTAACCACCCATCGGCATCATCGTCACTGAACTGGATGGAGTCTCTGAAAAACGTCAAGGATATCAAATGAAGCTTTATCCATAAAACCGACAAGTATAATTGGTGTGTTAGAGCGGGGAAGATCAGCGGTGGATCCAACAGAAATATAGAACTAACGTGCTCACTATCTCTTTCCCGATCGTCCATAGATACATGCAGTCTTATCAGCACCGTTCATTATCAAAAACTTGCACAGTTCTACTCTTGCATTGTGCGCGGCATACTATCAATCAGGTTAGCAAGTCCTCTAACAGGCCTGCAATATTGTGGAAGAAATTAACCTCTCTGGTTATCTTATGGGTCAATACAAGAAATAGGCCGGCATAATATTGTACAGCACATCAGGGCAGTTGATGATGTGAACTTGACATAACTCACATGCAATGGTGTCCAGCCCCGGGAGTCAGTATCCCACACTGATGCCTCCCCCCTTGAAAATAGCACGCGTACTGCTTCAAGATTGCCAGCTGCGCAGAAAGTGAAAATGAGGGAATCATTTCTCACCGCGTGGATGGGTTTGAAGGCATATTTCCATCCTTTGAGAGCCTGTATTGCTACGAACTCAATTCCATACTTCAGTCCGCACCTGATGAGCCAAGGAGCCGGACGATAGAGGAAAGAATTTGTAGTCGTTGTCTGCGCTGCACGAGTATGCTCATCCAAATCGAAAAACCTTGTGGAAATCTTGGATCTAACAACAAGTAGCCCTAACATCTTGCATGCTGTGCTGCTGGAGAATTTGATACACATTGACGAGTCTCGTGTTCGATTCGCGTTCGTCCTTTTTGACGGTTTAAAATACGGCTCCGAGAACACATGAAAGTAAGGCCTGTCATCTTGAGCATCCCACAGCACGTCAGGGAATCCTGTTATTCTTGCCAGTCGTTGAATAAACCCAGCGCGCAGAGTGGGGTCCGCGATATTGGATGCGATTCGATTAACTTCTCTCTTTAAAGCCGTGGGAAGATTGCTGATATCTGAGATGCCGGACGGTGCTATGGAGGCTTCCCAGGAAAGACCCAATTGCAATTCAGTCACTCTTTTGCAAACATCAATAAGAGAAAGTTGAAATTCCCTCTGGGCCTGGCCAATACGTATGACTTCGTTCTCGACCGCAATTAACCTCACGTTTCCCTGCTGATAGTGTGACTTCATTCCGCGGCTGTGGGGAGCCCTAGCAGCAATCTTGCCTTAAACTTGATGGCAGATGATTGTCACGCATGATTTTGAATTTAGACGAGACATCCATAGAGACGAAAGCACTGTATGCAAGCAGACTGGAAACATACTATTGGCATGATTGAAGTGCAAGCATAAGAGTGCTTTTGGTCTCCTCCAGTGACTCTCGAAAGAGTCTAGGTTTCTCTTGTTTCAAAGCCACTTTGACAGAAGTCCATTTGCGTACAGTTTTTCTGTCTGATTGGAAACATGTTTCGAATTCATCTGCGATCTTCTGCAGGTTCTTTACTCCGTGTGCACATCTCTCGATTGGCGCTATTGTGCTGGACTCTGATGGTCCGTACCGCTGTTCTGTGAACGCGATATCTGTAAGAATTGTGGAGAGGATGTTCAGATCTCTAAATATGGAGTTTATATCGTCGGGAGCCTCACTCACAGCCTGCCAGAAGTCGTGCGGTTTGATGACCTGGTCAGCAAGCTGCAAGGCTAATGATACTACAGAAAAACCCATCACCATTAATGTGCACTAGATCTATACGGTTGGTATGCGTATCACATAACTAGCTGCGCCAGAAATCCCGTCCATCCTTAGTGGGTGCTCGGGTTCGTCGTGAAAATTGAGAGTCACTCTTCCGTTTCAAAGCGGGCTCAGCGATGAATCGCATGGATGGAGAGACCTGATACTTGCCGCGCAAGCAGGGTTTAACTAGATATATGGATCAGCAAACCATAAGCGACAGCTCCTGTGCTATCTTCACGATCCAAAAGACGGGAAGAAAGGAAAGAGAGGACGATATCCATGGCCGATGTGTCGCATAGCACATTATGTCCTTGGTCGCGAGGCTGAGATTAGGTCAGGCAGCAAGGCTGATGTGAAACAATCATCCAGCCGGAGGAACCAGCCCAGGACGAGCGAGCTACAGTCAGTCGACCAATGAGACTTGAGAAGGGTGAAAAGGGAGACACCTGAAAATCAAGCTACGATGACAGGTCTCGTTCGGTACTGTAGAGAGGAGAGGAGATCACTCCATTGGTTCATCCGCATTCAAGAATTAGTACCAGCAGCCGGTGCTCTAGAATACATCAGAGGCACACGAGTAGGATGAGGAGGAGATGAAGCGGACAAGAGTGAGGATCGCAATGGGCCTTTGAAGCGGAGGATCCTCTCGATGAATTCCCAAATGGGTAAATTCCACGTGACTGGCCAGGAACTGCCCTGGCTGTACGGCCGGGACTGGGGAAAAGAAACGCCGTCCTGGAGGAATGGGAAGATCGGCTGTCACCTTCATGTCTACTCCGTATGTCTGCATGCCTGGGAGTCTGAAAGTATCAAAGCAAATAATTGCGATACAACTGGCGTCTAATTGTCCGTGGCTAGAGGACAACCCGGGGGAAAGGAGAAGGGATGAATTTGACTGCAACGCGAAACATGGTCGAGGAACTCGATAATGTCAGTATTCTTATGCAACTTGCGATAACGTTGCCCAAGTCAACAAGCTGATAGTATCCTCCATACAGTAGCAGACAAGAGACTCAGTCAACAGATCGTCTCCGAGACGAGAACACTCTACATAAAGAGACAGTAGAGGTATGAGATTGAAGCAAGGTTTGGCTCGCGCGGCGCCGTTGCTTTCTCGAGGCTTCCGCCGCGCGCCAAGACCGGGGAAGGCGGTTTATTTTAGAAACACCGCGCCGCCCTGTGGATCTCCATCCCTATCACCTTTTCACAGGGCCGCCATTCGAGACGCGGGAGACGTCAGACGGTCCGCCCAGGATCCCCTTGCCAAGGGCAACATGTCGCTCGCTTCACGGCGGTTGGCCTGTCAGCCCTGCCGCGGTGGACCTGTCCACCTCACCGTCACAAATCCATTGGCCCAGCAGGGCTGCGCCAGATCGGATCCCCTTCAGCTGTGAAGGCCGGGAGGGAGAGTGAGACAGCTTGCGTGGCTATGGTATGGGGCAGTACCAGACATAAAGAAGAGCTTCATCCTGATCACTTGGTCCTTCATGCATTCTCTTCTTCTCAGCCCTGTCGCACATCTCCACGAACACTCTTGCCACCACCTCCAAGAGTCTTTGTTGCCGGAATCTCTTCCCCCTGAATCCACACAGCCCACTCCCATTGATCAATAATCAGTAATCAACCAACAGACACAATGTCCGCTACCACCGCTGCTGTGACCTCCGCAACCGCCGCCGCCAACTGCGTCGCCACGCTCTACGAGATCCCCACGACCGACGCCGCCTGCGCCGTCCCCTCCAAGGGCAACTACTCCGATGTGATGAACCACTGCTGCAAGGTCGCCAAAGTCCAGTCGTACAACAATGACTGCGGCCTGTACTGTCTCGCGCAGGAGCAGTCGGTAGGCGACCTCTCCAGCTGCCTGACCAGCAACGGCGTCAAGTACAACGATGCCTTCTGCAACCACAACCTGACCGCGACCGCCACGGCTAAGGTCTCTTCGGCCGAGTCCACGGGTACCTCCACCGCGTCGAAGACGGGCACCGCGGCATCTGCGACGTCTAGCGGCAATGCTGCAGTTTCTTTCCAGCAGCAGTCGATCTCCAAGTCGGGGCTGGGTATCCTGGCCCTGCTCTTCTGCTCCACCGTTGCCGGTTCTCTCATGTAAAGCATGAATATCGATACTCTCGGATATAGACAAAGAGAATTGGATTTGATTCAGGGAAAGGATGCTCTTCTCACGACAAGGCATTTTGGGAAAATCACCTGGCGCATACCACGGACACCGCTGATTTTAATTTGGGATTGGTTTCGGGAAAGGACTGGTTTGGTTTGCTTTCTGTGTGGAAAGTCATATTCTTGAAAAATCTTTGTGAAATATATACCATAGACGACTCATTAGGATTTCATCGACAATACCCATAACTTCTTTTTAATACGATTTGTGTAGTTTTACTTCTTGGCTCCTGCCATATTAATACGATTTTCAGTCGCTCCATCATCTGGATATCCCAAGATAAGCAAGTTTACAGTACCGTTCAAAGGCTTTTGTTTCCAATGCAGGATCTTCCCCTAGCCCGTGCGTTGCGATAGTAGATAAAAGTTCTTCTAGTGCGATCTCCCGATAACAGCCCTACGCTTAGATAGAGCACCGACGCAGCTCAGGGGCTATCCATGTTGTCTTGGCTACTTACCTGTACCTCAGCTCCGAGGTTAACTCAGAGTTACTGGATACCGGTTGAAGGGTTTGACGGTACAAGAACAAATTTGCTGACATTGTAGTCAATAATACAAAGCTGTAATGGGACAGTCCTAGATCCATCTATCAACTGCTTCCTGCAAAGGTCTGCTGCAGGGCTCTATGCCTGCATCCAAGATCTTGATCAGTCCCATTACAGAAGTACGCTGAATTCTGCATTATGACTGTTTCGGGAGGTATAGTGGCAGTGGAATCTATGATAAAGGTCAAAGAATCAGTTTAAGCTTCTAAAATAAGGTCTCGGATATATTAAAGAGGGAATTCAACATAAAACTGCCGTGTAGGCTTCTAGGAAGCCTTTTCTATCTATCACTCTTTATTTCGTGTCGGACGGTCCGACGGGAATTAGTGGCCTTGGTCTCTTTTTCTACTCGAGCGGTATTCTTTGCTGATATTTCTTTATCATAGATAGCTAGTGCAGCATAAATCAATTTGTTCACCTCTGAAGCTACTCTGTTTGTTCCGTTAAAATTCTTCTTCATAAGGACTGAGATTTCTGGAGCTTTCTCACAATGGCGCTGGTGATGAACCTCATGTTTGACAACAACGGCAGAAATGTACTGTACAGTTGGGTCGTCTCAGAGTGGTCGCTCATCTACCCGCTCCTGCATAGGTCCGCCTCAGGGCTCTATATGCCTGAATCCGGTCCCAAGACAGCACATATAACTCTGTCAAAGGAATGTATCGTTCCGTCAAAGAAGTATACTGATTTCTTCATAAGTATGTGTCAGGTACCAGATTTGACTGCAACTAGCGGCCTTGGCCCCTTTTTGTAGTTGAACAGTATTTTTGGTGAACAGTATGTTTCGGGAGGTAGGACAAGCAGTGAAACCTGGGGTCATGGTCAGAGAATCAGGCAGAGTTTCTTAAATAGTCTGGGCAGGTCAGAGGAGGGATTCAACCATAATACTGCCCTTAAGTCTTCCCAAAATCTCCTGTTCTTCATCCTCCTCTATTGCTTCGTCCTAGGCTATCAGATAGCTTCAAAGTCGATCTGTTTAACCCGAAGTAACTCTGTTTCCCATAGCCATGTTCTTCTTCAAGAAGCTAGAATGATTTATATTACTGTAGCACCTACAGTGTAGACATCGATCGGTTCGGTGGAGTTATAATTAGGCACTGGTGCAGCCTCCTCGCCGCTTTATTGATAGATACTGGTTAGGGACATCGTACATGCGTGCAGCTGCTTCCATATGGGATATTTGCCCCTTTTCATTGTTTTATAAGCTAATTAGAGTCTTCTTTTTTGACAAGGTCCTTTTGTCAGATTTCGCTGGTCGCGTGGATTCTCGAGGGTCTCGCTGTGAATTATGTCATCGATGTGTTTCTGTCGCAAGTACACAAGCTTTGCCTACATAAGCTTCTTTCTCAACTACTACATCGATATTTTCCGCCTTCTAACTTTTTGCAATGCCTTGTTCCAGGTTTATGGTCACTAGGGATAAGTGAATGACATACTGCGGTACCACATTTGACATCATTCACGATAACTTGATTCACCAGATCAAGTCAAAGAAGGTCTCTCACCAGTCATGCATTTCTCCAGGAATGTTACTCCGCCAATTCGTTTCACCCTCCCAGAATTCCTACGCTTCCCAGCCCCTATCCGCCTCGCAAAATGCCCGTCCAGATCGGAAATCCACACGATGCGGACAAGGTCCATTCCGTAATTGACTCTGTGGGATCATTTCAATCAGCACGAAACCAATTTTCTGGACACTAAAGAGCTGGAGGGCCTTGGGGTGAAATTGATTTCTGTTCCACATTCCAATAGCGACACAACAGTAGCCTTCGAGCCCTTCAACTTCAAGCCTCTCCCGCCTAACAAATTGGAGGAATACCGAATCCGGATCGACAGAAGAGACAAGGCGACGACATGGCTATCGAGGACTTCAAACCGGAGGACACGACGCCAGCTGAACGGATCCTGAACAAATGGGACCCGTTCGAGCGTGGCGATCTTCTGATCGAATGTCTACGCCAGGGACTCTTCCATTATACGTTTGACGAGGGTGAGTCCGAGGAGGAGGGCATGAGAATGCTCGAGCAGCTCATCAGCCTTACAAATAGCCGTCAAGTCTAGTTCGTGGGATCTGGTTCCTTTTTCTATAGAAGTGCTAACGTCCGTTTTACAGCAATGTCAATCCCTTTTTTATGTTCGGGAGCGGCTTACTTGACGGCGATGCAACACCACACAGGGAAATGTGGGACACGGGGCTCATGCTGGAGGATAAGAGTGGCGATTACCCTCACGTCCTGAGGCTGTCTCAGAAAGGCAGAGCCTTAATGCTCACTCAGTACCTTCCAGACCAACAGACAGCAGTTCCCGACCGAACTGTGAGATACGTCTGGGGCTGCAAATATATGGCACTAGCCATGCCAGATAGACGTGGCCGGAGAATTGATGACATCAATATGAATGCGAAATAGATCTAACGTGTTGGCGGGCTCCGGAGTCAGGTGATCAAAGATGGTGCGTGATCCGACGGTGATGCCCCTGCGCAACCAACGGTCATTATCAATTCTGCAGGAACATGGAAATTCATCGAAATAACACAACATCATTATTGAGATGCTGATTTTGAGGAGATAGCTTACGCAGCATGCGGAGAGCCCGCAAGATACCCCAGACCGCATGACGACAGCTTGACGTCGGAATATTCCTTTTGTCCGGCTTCAATCCTCGGCACTGCTAGCACGCCTAGCTTGGCCAACGCTGGCATCCCCGGAGCTAACGGCGTAGAGAGCCCCAAAAAGAGTCAAAGACAGCGTGGAGTGGACCCTGACACCCCGACTTCGTCACGCCTGTGGATACGGAGGCCCCGTATGGAGTATCCGATTGCTACGGTTAAAAAGGAGTCCCCACGGGGCTGGTGTGGACCGGCCGGCAAAATACTACGAAGCTGCTGCCACGATGGTACGGGTCCGGAGTACGGATACAGAGCATGATTCCTTTCGTGATGAAGCTGTCGTGACATACGGTGTCTATGTGCCTAAGTGCTACTGCGTCCATATCTTCAATTGACCTGGAAAAGCCGGCACTGAGGACTGGGCACTAATTGCTTGTAGCAGCCGTAACTGCGATACTCTATTGCTACATAAAACTGCGACCTGATTCGGATTCTAGCTACCGTGTACTCCGTACAAAATATGCATCGATCGAAATCCGGAGCTTGAGCTTTCCATGCGGCCAACCGAGCCAAGAGATGGTCGAGGACGCCATCGTAAAGTAACCGCATCTTTAGTCAGACTGCGTCCTATGACAATGGCGCGCTGCAAGCCACAGTAAAGCTTAGCGAGCCTGGGGAACAGCACCCGGGGGTTTCTTTTTAGCCTGAATGCAGATGACGCCGTTTGCCAAGTCCCCATGGGGTTATCCCGGAGGCCCCGGACAACGGTGGCGTCAGCTTTAAAAGGGTAGCCATGGAGCTCCTGCGTGCGTACGAGAGTCAGCGAGCCGGTGAGAGCTCGATCCTTGTCTCCTTGGATCTTTGACTTGTGCTCTCTTCCACCGACTGAGAGAGAGTATGGCCCCTGCCGTGGGTGTGACGCATCTGTCGGCCAGACGAGCTCAGCTCGCCGGTCCCTCTGGGGTCCGCGGGTTGACGCAGAACCCGAGGACTCTCGCCATTGCGCTGTTCGCTTCCTTAGGAGGCTTCGTCTATGGATGTAAGTTCATGCGATTGAATAGGCAATCGTGCTGAGCTGACGAGGTTATCAGACAACCAGGGAATGTTTAGCCAGGTCTTGACCATGACATCATTTATCAATCGCGTACGTATACTTCCAGGGGATTGAATTGTTCACAGTCTCATAGCCATGTGCTTGACAGACGAACGGCTACGCCGCAACGACTGGTACAGCGCAAGGTTTGTTGACCTCGATCCTTGAATTGGGCGCCTGGTTGGGAACTTTGTTCAATGGGTACTTGGCCGATGCCGTTGGTCGCCGAATCTGCGCATTGATTGCGTGCGTTGTCTTCATGGTCGGTGTCATCGTGCAGGCCTGTACACAGAACAAAGACTATGTCTTTGCGGGCCGCTTTGTCACCGGTCTCGGGGTGGGAAGCTTGAGCATGATCGTTCCTCTCTACAACGCAGAGCTCGTAAGCTGCCTTATATCTAGAGATTTAGAGAGATGGTATGTGCTAATCTTCGCAGGCACCTCCCGAGATCAGAGGGTCCCTGGTGGCCGTGCAGCAGCTTGCCATCACGTTCGGCATCATGGTCAGCTTCTGGGTGAGTACCAGCCATGACGAAGCTTCTATATTTCTGCTAATCGTCTAGATCGGCTACGGTACAAACTTCATTGGCGGTACCGGACAGGGCCAGTCTGATGCCGCCTGGTTGATCCCGGTCTGCATTCAGCTGTTACCGGCCCTCATACTGGCCATTGGAATGGTGGTCTTCATGCCGCAGTCGCCGAGACACCTGATGAACCGGGGCCGTGAGGAGGAGTGTCTTCAGACTCTGGCCAAGCTGCGTCGCGCGTCCCCGGACGACCTGTTGGTCCGGGTCGAGTTCCTCGAAGTGAAGGCGCTGCGCTTATTCGAGGTGGAGACTGCAGCGAGGAAGTACCCGCAGTGGCAGGATGGGTCGTTCAAGAGCAGGTTCCTGATCGGGTTTCATGACTACCTCTCCCTGATCACCAACCGCTCGTTGTTCAAGCGAACCATTGTTGCGGTACGTCTGCACCATGCACCATCCCTAATTAGTATACTACATCAAATTCCTGTACCAGCTATTAGTCGACTTCAAGGATACTAACCTCATGCAGTGCTTGGTCATGACTTTCCAACAATGGAATGGCATCAACGCTATTAACTACTACGCGTAAGACACCTGTCGATTTTCATTGCTATCATCGGCTCTAACATGACCAGTCCCTTCATCTTCAAGGCATTTAACCTGAGTGGAAACACAACCTCACTCCTTGCCACTGGTGTTGTCGGCATCCTCGAATTCCTCTTCACAATCCCTGCCGTTCTCTGGGTCGACAAGGTCGGTCGGAAGAAGATCCTGCTCACTGGCGCGATCGGTATGGCAGCGTGCCATTTCATTGTCGCTGGAATCAGCGGGGCGTACCACGGCAATTGGGACCAGCACCGCGCTGCGGGATGGGTGGCTGTGGCCTTTGTGTGGATCTACAGTGCGAACTTTGGATACTCTTGGGGGTATGCCCACCTTTCTGTCATTCTTTTTTATAATCTGTTAACTAACATGTTGCAAGTCCCGTCGCATGGATACTCATCAGTGAGATCTATCCCCTGAGTATGCGCGCCAAGGGCGTCAGTATTGGAGGAAGCAGCAACTGGGTAAGCTCACTCTCCCAACCCTCTAAAGTCCTTCAGCCATTTCCCCCACTGACACAAAATTACTACTTCCAGCTGAACAACTTCGCCGTCGGCATCTCCACCTCCCCCTTCCTCAGCGCCTCTGACTTCGGCGCCTTCATCTTCTTCGGCTGCATCACCACCATTGGCGCGCTGTACGTATACTTCCTCGTCCCAGAAACAAAGGGCCGCACTCTTGAAGAAATGGACGAGCTGTTCGGCGCAACTGGCATGGCCACTGAGGATGCAAAGCTGAAGGAGCGCATTGAGCGCGAGATCGGGTTGCTGGCGCTGCTCGGTGAGGAGACTCCCGACCAGGGGTCGGAGGATGATGAGAAGGCGACCGCGAGTAACACAGAGGTGAGGAGGGACGATGTGAAGGTGTGATGGATTCAAATGAGCAATTATATATATATATATATTTACGGCTGTTTTGCTGTCTACATATGGGCGTTCTCTCGATGTATGCATACGTTGTAATGTACTGTATAGTACCTGTACAATATAGATACATAGAAAGGCGCATATAAGTGAGATGGGATTCAATTGAATAGCTATGACATGGACATTATACGCAATTTGCCCCTATAGATGCAAGGAATATTTTGCATGTCTGCATTGGCTTCATAAACGCATATGCATGTCAATCTTGACAGATATAGAGAGGTACAGTACATGAATGCATAAAAACATTTACCGAAGAAACCACATACAAATTAATGTATATGGGTAGTATATACATACATACATACAGTACAAACACGACCCAATGCAATGCTATCCAATGAAATCTCTGTCGATGCTATTATCAAGCTAACTTAAGACACACCCCCATGTCGAATCCAGTCCATACTGTTAAAGGTCATCCAATATATCTCCTTTTTCTCTTTCGCTTCTCGTATAAATTTTATGTCTGTTATCCGAGTGACATTAACTACCTAATTTGCACCTCTTCTTTCTCACATCCGTTCCCCTAAATTTTGTGTGTTATCCAAGTGCCATGAATCAACTACCTAATTTGAACCTCTTCTCCATCCGTTCCCCTAAATTTTATGTCTGTTATCCGAGTGACATGAAGTAACTACCTAATTTGCACTTCTCAACATCATCCCCCTCTCGCAACTTTTTTAATATATAGTTCTGTACTCAAAACATCAGCGTGATATTGTTTAGAAAAAAATAACAGCAAGGCCAGGTCATTTAATAAAGTAGCACCGACACCATGCATACCCCATCTGCCTATCTACTTATATATACGCTACCTGAGAGAGCCACATGCCCTTCCTCGCCACATCCCCACATTCCATCCACATATCCGCCTTCTCTACCCTGTTCTTTGAACGTCTATACCCCTCTCCGCGCTTCTGGCCTCAAAGTCTATATATGCACGTTTTCGCCTGCATGGGAGGATATGCGCTCATTGTGCCGTCATAAGCGGCGCTGCGGGGCGGGGCGGGGGCGAAGGCGGGGGCGGAGTGGAGGCGGAGCGGAGCGGGGCGAGGCGAGACACGACACATGGACCAACCCCGCCCGCCCTATCTATGTACGTACAGGATGTTGCTCATGCGGATCAAGGGTGCGAACATGTGTAGCGTAGGGTGGCAGTGGCGGTCGCTGATTATGGCAAAAAGAAGAACAAAATAGAACAGAAGAAAAAAATAAACCAAAACAGGCCAATAGGTACTCCCCGATGGATAGATAGATATAACTGTCTTACTCAGACCAATGTGGCCAAGCGGAGGCGGAGGCGGAAACGGAGGCACGGGGGGCGGGGGATGTATATCATACGGATCCGTTGGCCACATTGACGGTGGAAGAAGGTATAAATACCGGGTCTATCTTCCGACGGACGTAGGTCCCTTCTTACCCTTCTCGCAAAATAATCATCTAAGACGAACAAAGAAGAACGAGCGCATAGCGTTCACGCACTTTCAGTGTCACTTTCGATCAAACCCGATCCGGAAGGATATAACCTATAAACTAAACCACCAAAATGGGCCGAGCAGGAGGCGACCCAGCCAACAAGGCGCGTGGGTATAAAGCGTGAGTAGTAACAACCTACCACTCGGAGCGGAGTTCTTTCTTTCCCGCTCCGCTCCGCCGGACAAGACAAGCCAGGATGGAACAGAACTAACAAGCAGACCACGATGACCGCCTTCCGCGGTGGTCGCGGTTGAAAATAAATAGAGCCCTCAAAAACCCACGCGTCTCCCAGTCCGCCAAGGAGCACGCGCGGCAAGTGCTCGACCAAGAATACGAGGGCGGCGCGGCCAGCAGTTCAGACGAGGAGAAGAAGCCCACCAACGTGATTAGGGGGTTGAAAGCGTACGGTTCCTCCCATCCCACCCAACCCCCTTCCCCTTCCCAGTCTTCCCACCCTTCTCGCCAATCTCACCAATCTCATCTTTCAAGTTCCTTCCCTGCACACCACCTCAGCGAGGTGAAGATGAATCCAGACATGGATATGATGGCTAATCTGGTCGATCTCGACGTTCTGTCCAGGGCGATCCACAACCCCAATGTGACGGACTACGGCAAGATGCAGGCACGCAAGAAGATGGAGGACATGGGCGTCGAGCCGGAGCAGCCGGGCGATTAAATCGCCGATCGAGATGATTCGGGACGCGGTGGCTTCGCCAGCGGACCGGGTGGGACTGTGATTGTCATAGTCCTGCGGGACGCGCACGGGCTGCCTTTTTTGATTCGGTATGTGATGTGATTTGACGGGATATTATGGAATGATATTGTATGATGGAATGAGTTATGAGAGGTATGATAGCATCAGATTGTACATATATTACGTGATTGGGCAGATTGTTTCGGTTGAGATTGCTCATAGGGTTCCAGAATGGCGGAGGAATTGGCTGTATATACGGGATAAATTATGTACATATGTCTATAAATATATACATATTGTTGTATATATACATCAGCAAGCTTTATATACTGTAGATGAGGGTATATGATAGAAAACCCACCCATTTCTAGCCTCTAGACTAGCATCAAGGAGGGACTTGAAGACGGTGGGTTTGTGGGCATCTGGATTTCTGATATCCAGCATATCCGGGTTGGGGTATTTCTCGGATCCTGGAGATATCACGTGGACGATTACCTGGAACGTCAGCAGAAAGCACGTTATAAGCAAGACATTCTAATTACACACCTAGCCATCTTTTTCTTCAACTGATACGGCCGAAGTGATGAGTCACAATGGGAGTCGCGCAAGCAGCCATAATTTGCGCTGGACATGCCACCTGCTATGCTGCCACTGTTCATGTAGACACGTTGGTCATCCAAGACCTTGCAAGTCCAGCATACGGTAGCAGTGGAGTCAATTCTTGTCAACAGGTCAGAGGTGAATGCTATCCGCTACTGCAGACTCGGCAGCTTTTAAGCCCACCCCCTCTTCTTCTTCCACCTCATAAACATGGCCGAGAACGGAAATATAGAGATGGAAAGGCCCACCCAGGCGAAGAGGACGCCAAAGTCAAGGCCAATGCGGGAATGGGTATCAAAAAGGATGGTGCGTGATGCTTGGACGACTGTGAAGATGTCAGTACCGTCGAAATACTGATCATAATCGTTGGGCCCAGAGAGAGATGGACAGCAACTTACTATGATGAAGCGGCCACGCATATCCCCACGCGAAAAACCCAGGAGCCAGATCCAAAGCGTAAAAGCCGGTGGCAACGTTCGTGATGACCCAGAAAATCAACCACAGCGCGTTCCAGGGCAGCCCAAGTATCATCCCCATATTCTCGGACGGAAACCCAAGCGCGGCCATCCCGACCCAGTTTAGCATCCAGAAAATGAAAAAGGTGGCCTTTCCATAGGGATTGGGATTCAGAGCAGGTTCCGTATGGGGAGCAGGAGGGTTCGAGAACGGGATCTGATACGCAAGCGAAACGAGCGAGTAGCAGAGAGACAGGAAGAAGTAAGCGATTATGTTCGACACGATTCGCCACACGATCATGTGGGTGAAGCGCAGCGGAGGATGATCTCCCGTGATATACTGCGTGTGGATGGGCATCAGGAACGGAAAGCTGAAGAACGAAATGATGATCAGGTATATGAGGCCGATCGTGACAGCCGGAGTTGCAACCGCAGGGAAGAACGGCCGGAGATCAAGAAACGTGAAGGCAATTCCAGGATTCACCGCCTGCGGGACCCGGGAGACGTTTAACGAAGGATCCTGAGCCAGCCTGTTTGCCCATGCCGGTCCGAAGGCAGCTGAGACTGCAACATTAAAGTTGTACAGTAACGGTAAGACATAAGCTGCGTAGCTGTTCTGGTCGCGAGCGGAGAGAATGATGATCTGCCCAGCGCCGTAGGGGTCGTAGGACGTGTTTCCCTGCGCGACAGCGGCCTGAAGGAGAGCAGTCGCATTGGGATTTACGATGATGGCAGCGTAGGCATGCTCGTCATAGACCGACTGTCTCACTGCCATTGGATCATAGCCGAAATCCGCCGGGGATCTGATCGTATAGCCCAGTTGGTTGTACGGCGACTTGATCAGATCAGCCGCGACTCTGGTGACGATGGGCCCGACGAGAGGAGCGTTCGTCAGCTGCGACCGGTACGGCTCGACCTGGCCGTCAAAGTCGACCACCCAGACTTTGAGGGAGGGCATATTGTGTTCTACGCGGAACAGAATCGACCAATATAACGAGAGGATGGCCATAATGAATACACTGAGGAAGAGGACTGATATCCGCACGCGCTTCCATGTTAGTCGACAATCACTTCGCGACTGGCTTAAGAATAGGAACCTCACCCATTAGAGCCCATTGGCGGGTGACTTGAGAACGGACTCCCTTTAGCGCAGGATGCCAGAAGGGGACAGATCTTGGCTGCTCCAGTTTGTCCCCATTTTCCTTTGCAGCATCATCGCTGACTGCTGCCATCTTCAAACTCACAGACTGGTTTCCGTCTAAGCGACGAGCGAGCCCCAGGAAAGCAAAGCAAGAAGCACCTGGTAAGTTGGGAAAAAACTGGGCCAATGCTGTCCGCGTCCGGAAAAGTGGTTCTCGTCGCGGTTACGTCGTCATATCCCGGGCGTCCAGCGCCGGGGAACGAGTTAGCCGCATGGTTAGCTCCATGGGTCTTGGGCGCCTCATCGAGTGGCAAGTGCCTGCCTGTATGAATATTGAAGACGGGGTATGAGTTAATCGATCAAGAACTCAGGCTTAGGTGTGGCGAGGCCACTGCATCGAGACCGGCACATAGCACCTGTAGATTCGCTGCAGAGCTCATGCTCTCATGCGGGTACATGTACATACAGACATGGTAGTGAGGTAATTGTTTAAATAGTAGTCACAAGCGATTTTCTCTGAGAAAAAAATCGGCCTTGATCTTCTCATGCTTAGTAGATGAGAAACTGGACGACAGTGGGATAAGCGGGACACGGGATATGACGTATTGCATAAGTAAAATATGCAAACCGTATGCATGCTTACCTAATTGTGCCCCATCATAATGCCAGCCGCTCTGGCCGTGGGTATGGCTATCTGAATTTTATCCCATTGCAATTCTCATATTGGTTTTAGTTTAACTCTTAACAATCATGTAGACATGATCTCTTTCAGTCTGATATGTCTCTTCCATTACCATGATTGAGTCGATATCGATAACCAAATCCGGCCTGATGTTTCGCCGCACCGCCTCGCGGATACGGCGAGATCCTCGGGACCTTGAAACGACCACACTTCCGACTTTACCTGTAGTACAGGCTACCGAGACCTGTGCCTATCATATATGCAGATCTGCCGTGCTTTCGAGTTAATCCAGAACTAGATGGTGAGTTTGTAACCTGAACGTTTCCTGTCTTCCCCGCAGTTCGTATTTCACAATATCCCTTCACCGCCTTGGAGGTCTGTCTAGGGCGGGGCAGCTAGATCGGGGTGCCCCGTTGACATTCTGAAATCTCACGAGGGGTTCGGACTGATATCCCCAATCTTAGGGTCCTGAACACCGAGTATTGAGAGACTCACCTCTAGATCTTAGAGGCGGACACGAGCCGGCTGAGATCCCCATATGAGATACCTCAAGGGGCGCGGCGGTACAGCCTTTGAAATATCCTCGGTTTATCCAAGTATTTTATGTGTACAGATTCCAGCCATTCAGTAGGTAAAATATCGCAAAAATATCTTAAACCATCGCCGAGATCAGCATGTCGGCGACCATGCTCATCCTTCAGGCGCATCGTTCTGCCGGACCACGCGCGGGGCCGCGCCGGGACTGCCCCATCCAGCGTGCCGGCGACTGGGCGCCTCCGCCGCGGGGCATGCGTCCGGACGATATCAGAGGCCGCACATCTCCACGAAACCGCCTGGTATCTAGGACGCATTGCTGTTTCCACGTTGTGCAGCAGCAGTCACAGATGCCAGGATGGCCACGAAAGCTGTTCTATTTGACCTCCTCACGGCGCTCCTGGACAGTTGGTCCCTCTGGAACGCCGCTGCGGGCAGTGAGAGCGCTGGTCGTCAATGGAGGACTCGCTACCTGGAACTGACATATGGATGCGGCGCCTACCGGCCCTACGAGGACCTGGTCACGGAATCAGCAGTTGATACTGGCCTTCCAGCAGATGCTGCAACTACGCTTCTTGCGTCCTGGGACTCCCTCCGACCTTGGCCAGAGGCTGCAGACGTCCTGAGAACTCTGCGGGCTAGGGGATACCGTCTGGGTGTCGTCACGAATTGCTCCTCTGACCTGGGTCGTCGCGCAGTCGCTCGTTGCGGCGTGCAATTCGACGCCGTCGTGACGGCAGAGGAGGCTGGCTTCTACAAACCCCATCCCAAACCCTACAATGATATCCTCCTCGCTCTCGGGGTCGATCCCGCGGATGCGCTCTTCGTCGCGGGCAGCAGCGCTGACGTGCCAGGCGCATCAGGCGTGGGCATGCAGGTCGTCTGGCACAACCGTGTCGGCCTCCCAGCGCGTCCCGGATCTGCTCCCCTGCGCGAAGGCCGTACCCTGCAGGAAGCACTGCAGGGGTTCCTGGGCTACAAGGGCATGAGGCGGTCGGAGATATCGACCCCGTCGCTATACCTCAACAGGAGGAAGTTCACTGAGAACTGCGAACGGATGCGCCAGAGGGCCGCGGGCCTGCAGGCGCAGTTCCGCGTCCATATCAAGACGCACAAGACCGTAGAGGGCACTGAAATTGGGCTGAGCTATAGCGGGGATCGGATTGTTGTCAGCACGCTCAGGGAGATTGAGCATGTTGCACCTTTAATCCGGAAGGGGAAAATACGTAGTGTGAGTTCCACATACATGCTACCTTCATCTTTATCCTGGAGGACACTAACTGAAGTTATGCAGGTCCTCTATGGCCTCCCGCCAGCGAAATCGTACATCAGCCGTCTGGCGTCGTTGAAGAAGAGGCTAGGTTTCGAGCTCATCCTGATGATCGACCACCCCTCGCAAATCTCCATGCTGGAAGCATCCGGTTTTGACGAGAGATGGTCCATCTTTATCAAAGTCGACTGCGGAACGCACCGCGCAGGATTAGAACCTCAATCACCCCTATTGACCTCCCTCATCCAGACGGCCCTCAAGTCCGATAAGATCCACATCTACGGCTTCTACTGCCACTCCGGCCACTCGTACGGGAGCCACTCGCTCGCAGAAGCGGAGGGTCACCTCCTGAATGAGATCTCCTGCGCAAGCAGCGCTGCCAGGCAGTGTCTGCAGTACCGGCCAGATCATCCGCAGCTCACAATCTCCGTGGGCGCGACACCGACGGCCCACGCGGCCTCTGCCGCCGTTGCGCAGCAGATCAAAGATCTCCCCGGCAAACTTGAACTGCACGCAGGTAACTTCGGCCTGCTAGACCTGCAGCAGGTTTCCACGGGCCTGGTCACCCTGGATGAAGTATCCAGCTGGGTCGAAGCCGAAGTGTGCAGCGTGTACCCGGAGCGACAGGAGGTCCTCGTCAACATCGGGACTTTGGGTCTTGCCCGGGAACCCGGTCGCGAGCCCAGCGTTTGGGGTCGTGCGATGATCCTGCCCGGCGAGAAGGACCTCGACAAGGGGTATGCCTGGAACGTCGTTCGACTTTCACAGGAACACGGTATCCTGGCTCCTCGGATGTCAGATCCCAAGGAAAAGGAAGAACTGGTAAACAGAGTGCAGGTGGGTGCGCGCGTGCGAATCATCCCGCAGCATGCGTGCATCACTGGGGCTATGTACGACTCGTATATTGTGGTCGATGAGGATGACGGCGAGTGTGTCGACGAGTGGGTTCGATGTCGGGGGTGGTGATTATATCCTATGTATAAATTCGGAGATGATGGCTCATTGACGAACATGTTAATGGAAACGACGAGATATTCACGAGTGACGAGATGTCGATAGTCTATCAACCAAGAAATTATCGCTCGACTACAAAAGGAGGCAAAGGCCGCTGATTGCAGCGAGAACTGGTATTTTGGCGTCCAACAGAATTTTATTTCTCCCTCGCTCTCTGTGCTTTCATTCTTTATACTAAGGCTTTCACAAGCCCAGATATATACCAGATATATACCAGATATATCCACATGTGGATCCCAGGAAAAGGAGGACAGAACACCACCTCCAGTCAGTCCAGTTCTTCTGCTACCCTCCCTTCCCGGCCTGGCCTGTTTCGTATACGGAGGATGTATATACGTTACGCCGCCGCCGCTACCTCCGCAGCTGCGGCCGCCTTTTCCTCCGCCAGCGCCTCCCGCCGGGACTTGGACGCGGGGTCGAAGTAGGGGATTTCGCCGAGCGACACGACCCTGTTTCCTTGGCGCTTGCCTTCGTAGTCGCTGCTTGGGGTTAGCATCTCTTTCATTTTTGTACATCTGAACAGGGGATCGGATAGGAAAGGGGTAGGAAACAACGTACTGGGTAGCGGTGTGGAAGACGGAGCGGCTGGATAAATAAATTGAGTTAGCATTCTCATTTCTCTTTATGGACATTGTAGACTATGGATGGAGTGGAAAGAAGACTCACTTATCCCAGATCGCCAGATCGTTCTTGTTCCACTTGAAGCGCACCTGCAGGTCGTGGTTCTCGTAGATGAGCTTGTTGACTGTTTCCCCACGTCGAACGAGTTAGTCGATTGGCAATCCTTGCTTTCGTCCCCAACCTAGCTTCCTAGAATGAAATAATCAAGAAGCAGGGGTTCAAAAAGGACAGAACGCACAATAACTCTTTAAAATCTCACTCTCGACCGGCGTGACGCCCTCGATCCACCCGTGCGTGACCTGGTGACCAGCGCCGAAGAGGCTCTTCCAGCCCGTGACGGGATTGGTGCGGACGAGGGGGCTATTTGTTGTCGTCGAGTTAGCTCATATGCCTATACATAAAATATGCTTTCCCCCCTTTTCTCCATGGTACTTGGGAAGTGCGTGAGAGTGTTAGAGGATGATGGATGATCTTACTGAGTCGCCTTAAACTCGTATCCCGTGTTCTCGGGCGACCCGCGATCTCCCTCGATCAGCTCGAAGTTGTGTTCCTTTGCGGCGCGGTTGAATGCGGGCTGTAATATAGAAAACATGTATTAACATAGATCCTGCCAGGCAAACACAAGATTTGATACTTCTAAGGTACGCACCTGATGATGAACAGCATTCAACCCATCGACCAACTTCTTCATTGGAGGCGACAGGCGGTCGTAGACCTCGTACCCCGACGCCCAGAGGGTGTCGCCGCCGCTGCCGTCCTCGGGGACGTGGGTGATCTTGAGGATGGCGTAGTCGGAGGGGACGCGCTCGAAGGAGATGCTGTGATGAACATTCAGCATAGTTCCTAGCCACTAGGGTAGGTAAGGTTGGTATGGTTGAGAGGGTTCAACGTACTCAGCGTGCCATCCGTCGCTGGCGAGGCGGCCGGACTGCGGGTTCCATCTGTCGCCGTAGAGCTTGCGGTTTACCTGGTTAAATTTCTCGTATTAGCGATCCGTCCATACACAATAATCATGATGTGATTCTGTTTAGAGCGAAAGAATAAGGAGGGAAGAACCTACTTCAGACGAAATGACAGAAATCTCATCGTCCAGCTTCCCTTCCTCGTTCACGGCGATGCCTCTCTTACTGTTGGAGACAGCGTGCCTGTGGAGCTTGATTTGATATTAGCAAGAAATAACGACAAGAGCAGAGACATGAGGGTCATAGGTAGGTAAAGGTACCTTGGAAGAAGCCGGCTTCCCAGTCAGCTCGCCGAGTTTCTGACCCAGAACCTTCTGCTCATCGGAGTTGATGTTCTGGTTCCGGAAGAAGACGACGCCGCGGCGGGAAACTGGAACGCATAGATGTCAGCCTGCTGAATCTATATAAACCTTCAGCCCCCTATAAGAGGTGTTCTTCTTACCAAGGATAGCCAGATCCCGAATCTTGGTGTCATCGTTAAGGATGTCCGTCAACTGCAGATCGGGGAACTCGGTCCCGATGACGGGAGTCACATCGAAGTGACTGTACTCGTCCAGAGAACCGGAGTACTTCAGCGGTTTACGGATAAGTTCGGCCTGCTTGGCAGTGGCCTTGAGTTGGTCCACAGTCGGTACTGGGGTGGGTGCTTCGACTTCGACGGCTTGAGGGGCCATGGTGACCGTGATGGTGATAGAGTGGTGATAATAATGGGTGAGATATTAATCTGCTTGGCGTGTGCAAGATTGTGTGGAGACCCTTATTATACTTGGTTCTGCGGAGACAAGACTCTTCAAGGATCAACTCGATGCCTAGGGGACCTTGGCAATTTATGCTTGTGATAGACGTTGGTTGTAGCTCCTGCAGCACCTCTCCATGGCAGCGTGGGGTGCCTCCTCATCGAAGGAATACAACATGTTTTCTGCTTATAAAGCAGTTTTGCATCATACTGGCTAAACTTTCATCTTCAGTTTCCAGTAGTTGTAATCGCAGCACTCTGTTTCGTCCATTGGTGCTTCTGCTACTTCGCGATATCAAACATGTGGTGTTGCGGGGTAGAGCTTGGGATGCCGTGATTTTGACGGCATATTGCTACAGTACAGGGTCCAGGACCTGCCAGATATGGAATTTTACAATATCAGAAGATCGAATTGTATTGGAGATGTCACCGTTTACATTCAACAGAGTTCAAGTTGGTGACGCAAGTCCTAGTGTAGTGTGCGGTTACTCCGCACCCCCAACATGTTCATGCATGTATACCATTATTCAGCAAAGCCGGGGAGAGGGAGATTACCATTTCATGAATCCATTTGATAAATAATGAATCTTATCTCCTTACGTAGGTTGTAGAAGTATGAGGTGTTGATTCTACTACTACTCAATACTACCTTGACTGCTACCTAAGTAGGAAGCTAAGTATGTATCCGACAGATACTGTGTCATTGCTAAGCTGTATATCGTAATCCTCCCCCTACACTTCATTGCCAGTGCCTTGCCTTGTTGAGCTGTTGACAAAAAAATATATGGACACGTTTCTCCCTGATTCCACGTACAAGTACATCATGATGTAGTAGTTTCATAGAGCAATCTTTCAGAGCTTCTCTATAGAGCATGGACAAGAAGGCTTAGGGACTACCAAGAAAACAGCAGACCTCGAAAACACCATTGCCAAGGTTCGTTATCGTAGGATTTACATTCGACCCCTCTGTACACAGAAAGTTGTGGTTCCAGCATCTGAAGGCGTCATCCGGGGTAAGTATGACATGAAGAGGGCACAACATAATCCCTGCCATCCTGATAATGTAACGCCAAGAGCCCAAGACATCGCGCAACCACTCAGAACAGACAAATTATATTTAGAGCTGAGATTGTTTCCGCAGATCGCCTGCTGTCGATTAGCCATGGTGTTCGTGACAAGAATTCCCTTACTGCGGAGAGGGAAGGGCGGGATGGACGATATGCCGGTTGTATAGATTGGTCTGGTTTCAATGGTCTTCTATGGTTTCACGCTCATGGAAATTGTCTTGGATATTAGACTAAGCAACGCCACAAAGCCATGGAATGGACAACTGCCGTCTCGCCCAGCCCAGTGGCTACCGCAGAGATGTTCTTGATGGTCTGCTCATCGTTGCTGGACGAGTAAGTTTCCGAGCCATTATCTCGACCATATCTAGGAGGCTCTAGACCATACGCGGAATAGACGCCGATTTTGCGCATGCATACCTGACATATGGACAGCATGCCAGGATTGTTGTTTCGATACCCTAATGCCTGCCAAGGGTAGCCAATTCAACTATTCCTATCTCTGCATACACGGAGCTGTTTGCAAATATCCGTCCCATATGATGTGCTCTCTACTCAAGAACCTGCCAAGTCCATTGCACCAGAGGACAAAGCTGGGCAGAGATGATGCCATGAGATTTGGATACCTCCCCGCTTGCAAGAGGGATTGCCATGCTTCCCGCGTGTTACATACTAATTATTTTAAAGACCCATGGCTCGTTCGTGTCACAAGCCATCAGGGCGCCCTGCTTCGATGTCTTCTAAGTCTGCTCCAGCATGTCCACCGTCGTCAGTTATCGAATTCCGGCAAATAACAAGGGCCAGGCGACCGTCAGCGTCACGCCCGTCTCCGACAGCCCCAACGGCTCGCAGGCGCAGGTAGATAAGCTCCCATCGGACCTAAACCTAGGCTCTCCGCACGAAGGAAAGAAATTCTGGTTTCTCAAATCAAAGAAATACGACCCCAATGCCATCGCCACGCAGCCCTCCGTCTTCGACGACCCCGAGACGGCGAAACACTATCAGCCCCGTCCGGACTGGGAGAATCTGCACCGATTCGACCCCTCCGCGCGGTGGACTTGGGGGGAGGAATATGCAATTATCCGGAAGATCGATTTCAAGATCATGGTCTTTGCCTGTATCATGTTCATGTCCTTGGAGCTGGACCGGGCGAATATCAGCCAGGCGTTGACGGATAACTTTCTGGAGGACTTGGGGATGAATACGAATGGTATGTTCGTGTCCGCACTGTACATTCTATGTACAGTATTGTGTACTATTGGACAGGATGACACAGTCTAATAAGCCAGGGTAGACTACAACATGGGCCAAACGGTCTTCAAACTCTCCTTCCTCTGCGCAGAGCTCCCGTCGCAGTTAGTCTCCAAGTGGATGGGACCGGATCGCTGGATCCCAACACAGATGGTCCTCTGGTCCATCGTGGCCGCGTGCCAATTTTGGCTGTCTGGTCGTCGTTCGTTTCTAGCCTGCAGAGCTCTTCTGGGGTTACTGCAGGGAGGCTTCATTCCTGATGTTAGACTCCCCTTTTCTTTCATCCTTCTTCCTCGATCCTGCAACTTTACTGACAGTATGCGTATATATGTATCAGATTATTCTCTATCTTTCCTATTTCTACAAGCACGGCGAGCTCTCCGTCAGACTCGGTTTCTGGTGGACAGCCATGTCGATAGCGGACATTATCGCTTCATTCTTGGGGTTTGGCCTGCTTCATTTGCGTGGTCATCACGGGAGGGCTGGTTGGAGATGGCTGTTCTTGGTTGAGGTATGGTTATACTATTTTATGTTCTTTTCTTTTGAAAAAAAAGGTCTTCTGCTAACGATTTATAGGCTCTGATCACTCTAGTCGTCGGACTTCTCGCATTTATTCTCATGCCTCCCGGCCCCACGCAGACCGCCAACTGGAGCAGAGGGAAGAAAGGATGGTTTACAGAGAGGTATGTTTCCCGCATATACCATCATATTCTTTATCAGAAAAGCATTATGCTGATTGATATGACAGAGAAGAAATCATCATGGTGAACCGCATCATCCGGGAGGATCCCAGCAAGAGCAGCATGCACAACCGACAGCCCATCACCCCGAAACTGCTCTGGCAGAGCATCACCGATTACGATCTCTGGCCTCTATATCTCCTTGGATTGAACTTCCAGACTCCAATGAGTATGTCCCGATCCCTGAATAGATCTTCCTTCCACGATGTATATACATTCAGCACAAATACAAAACTTTCTAACATATATTACCAGCAACACCCTCTCAATACCTCACCCTCTCCCTCAAACAACTGGGCTTCGGCACCTTCAAGACCAACCTCCTCGTGATCCCCTCGCAGGTGGGCCACATCCTGACCATGCTTCTCTTCACCTACCTGGCGGAGGTGTTCTCGAACCTGTCCATCTTCGGCCTCCTCGCGCAGCTCTGGGCCCTGCCCTTCCTGGTCTTCCTCTACGTCGTCGACATCAACGCGATCAACCGGTGGACGGCGTTCGCGATCATGACAGTGCTGCTGTCGTACCCGAGCGTGCACGCAATCCAGGTCGGGTGGAACTCGCGCAACTCGAACTCGGTGCGGAGCCGGACGGTAAGCGCGGCGCTGTACAACATGGCGGTGCAGACATCGGGAATTATCGCGAGTAATATTTATCGGGAAGGTAGGAAATCTATTTTCCTATTCCTTTTGACTAGAAAATAGAGTCGTGTTGACTGTGGCATATGTAGACGACCGTCCCCGCTACCGCCGCGGCAACCGTGTCCTGGTCTCACTTTGCGTTGTGAATATCGGGCTTTACATCTTCGCCAAAGTCTACTACATCCTGCGTAATCGCTACCGTGATAAGAAATGGAACGCCATGACGGTTGAGGAGCGCGAACGGTATCTAGCGACGACGAAAGATCAGGGGAATAAGCGTCTGGATTTTCGGTTCGCTCATTGATCGCGCGACATGCACAGGTTGTGTCAGTCATCGACCGATCGAATCATATATATATATATACATTTCCATTCTAGACATCTCTTTACCCTATCAATCCTTGGGGCAATGTCTATATGAGAAAGCAGTAAGCTGCTTGCATTCTTTTATATGATATTTGACGAATAGTACCTAGCTACCTAGATATAGATAGCTGGGACGAGACAAACCAAGTGATTGTGGAGTAGCCACCTGCATCGGTCGTCTCGATACTTCTAGGAATATGCATGAATCAGAATCTGGAGTCTGCAGTTGGGAACAGACGGTTTGCCATGTAAGAGACAAATCATTATCTATACAGGATCCTCATGTCATCCTCAGTCAGGAGTGATATAATATATAGAACGGAAACGTCCAGATGAAGCTGCTGCGGCGTAGGCAAAAGGTGTCCATGTTCTTCAAAGCGCGTTATGACTCGAGTTCCAACATTGAGTGAAGTTCTGTCCTGCAGGTAAAAACCGCTGCATATATTGCAAAGTGGTCCTGTTATACTCTTCTGTAGGATGAGTGGTAGTCCCAAAATGTATTCCTGTAAGAAACGGGATAATCATGGTATTCGTTTGAATGTGATGGTGCGGGCGTGGGAATAATGTTGAATGCCATTTCATCATGCATCATAACGTTAATCGTAACTCATCCCATAAAGGACGTGGAAGGGGATGATTAACCGAGGAAAACGCGGCGTCGAAATCTCTGCGTGAATTTCTCATCAGATTCGACGTGATCGTGCAGCCAACCCTACAGGTACGTCGCGTAGACTTTTACCGCCCACCTCAAACTCGGTTTCCAAGGTCGCGCGCTGTTCAGGTGCTTTAACATTCGCATCGTGAACATTTGTTGTGTGATATGTCCATCTTCCTCCGGGGGAGATCCATCAGGGAATAGGATGTTCCACGCCACATTTGCAGCCAATGCCTTCCTCACTTCTGCGAATTCAGTACCGGTATCCATGAATGCGACTTCCATGGCCCGGTAGTAGTAGGCACAGTAATTGGAAGAACGGCAGAGCCCTTCTGTCTTGACATCGCCCAACCGCTGCAGTGCGTCGGACTGCTCTTCGGAGGTGGCCCATCCGGATTTTGGACGGGGAGCATTTCGTCTCAAGAGGCGGCCACTCAGCTCATCGATAGTCTCCTTACTGCTAGCTACACAGAATTCAAGTATCTTCTAGACGAACTGAGCGGGAGCGACTGGTAGAATCGACCAGGGCTCAAGAGCGCCAGCTCGGGGCACTATCGCATATATCAGTACCTCCATTATATATCCGCATATATCGCACATTACTATTCCACATAGAGGCCACAGATGTGCCGCGAGCGGCGGAACCGGGGCCAAAGGAACAAACAGCGGTCAGGTCGACCGCAAGCACACAGAGACATCTCAGCGGCAGCAGAGGCAAGGATGGCTCGAATGCTGCTGAATTGCTGGTGACGGCGAATTCAGCAGCAATCTGTGCAGGTCGGAAGAGAGGAGAATAAAATATCACCTGCAAACAGTCACACAATGTCACTTTTCTTTGAAAGAATCAGCAAGTTTAACAACTTAACTTACCTCATACTGCAGAGCACAGCACAAACAACACTGCCCAAGAGATCTATATTGAAACCAGAAAAAAGTCTCAATGTCTCTGCATACTTTAATCGATTCGATTCGAGGAGCCCTTAGTCCATTTCATCACCAGGACCAGAACAACTTAAAACAGAGCCAGCACAGAGATCTCTATCTCTGTCTCGGTGTAAATGTAACCTGCTTTACTCTCCCTTCATCCACTTTTCGAATGACCAATGTTGGTAGATCCATGCTGACCAGCCTCACATTAGGTATTAATTTAGCTCCTTGTCCAGTAAGACAAGACATACGGGGCGCCGAAGGATTTGAAAGCTAAGTATCATCTATATATATTTCAGATTACGTGAGGGTTATGGGAGAGTGGCAGGAGAAATAAAAAAAAGTCATTGTCTTCGCCATCGACTTGAATCGTCGAGATTCTTGTTCTTGAGACAGAGTGCGAGAGAATATGAAGGGAAGAAGGTAGTAGATACAAGTAGGAAGCAGTAAGAAAGGAGAATTTATTTTAAATTGTACCCCCTAGAATCTGTCCGCCGGACTTCGAGCGTGTGGTCCATAATATAGCTGAGTATGTAGACAGATATATATTATATAGACATAGGTACTCAAGAGACCCTGGCCTCACCACAACGAAGAAAAGCGATTAGATTGGTGAGCAGAGAAAAAGAAGAGATGGACATATTACAGGGAATAAAAAAGAGGGAACAGGGGAGGGATGTTTTTCACCCTGACCCCCTCCCGCCTTTCACCAGCTCAGCACCCTCATCACTACCTTAACGACATTCCCTACCCTACCCACCCAACGTGAAGTATCCTTCCCATCTATCTATCTAATCTAATTCACTCTCATCCTCCTCCGTCATCGTTTCCATCCTCATCCTTGTCTCCCCCTTTCTCTCGCTCCCGAAGAAACGAAGAAACAAAAGGAACGAAAGGAACGCTGCAGCTTCTTCATCGAAAGCGCAACGCAACGCAAACGGAGTAAAATTCCATCTCCAGAATTCCGATTCTAGATCTGAAAAAACTCCAATTTTCATGCTCAGACTGGGGACTCGGCGCGTCGCCTTCCTCCTTGGAGCAATATTATATTAATTATTATCAACCTAGTACTTACTCGGGTACGTTCAATACATACCGTACAGGCTGTACAGGCTGGTTACTGTACAAGGACATTCATTCCTCGATAGCAACAGTCAGTACACAGTATATACAGCTGGAACTGGGCTTTGAAACTCGTACTGTACATCGGATGATAAATTTACTGTATGTTACTACCTGGTAACTGTCACTCTCCTATCCTATCTCATCCTGGCCGGCAAAGGGATCATGTAAGCATACAGTATGTATCAAGCTGAGAGGGGAAAATATCTTCTAAGATGCAGTGGATTCTACAGCCAGGACAAGAGGACGAGGTTTGCGGACTTCTACTAGCGCAGCGTAATTATGTTCATTGGTCCGGACTCACTCACCAGCACATAGCTATCTCAGCTCGAGAGGCACAAAACATCAATGTATCCGTGCAGACATAGTGCAGTGACTCATTAACTCGGGAAAAACATGGATGATGCAAAATGAGAAAGGAAAAGACATCGACTACAAAGATATATTAGGTAATAGGGAGTGCAGAAGAAGAAATGTAACATAAAGCCGGAAAAAGTCGCATGCCTATTGCCAAGCAGGCTAAGGTGTGAGAACACACAGAAAGGGAAACGGACTGCGGTCGCCGTTTACTCCGGTTTCCTACCGACCATCAGGTACATTGGAGTGAACAGCTTCTTCTCGCCTCCGGCGACCAGACAGTCAGCGGCCCGAGCCAGGCTGTCAGCAGTCTTCTGGGACCCTGCGGGAAAGAGACCAATCGTTTCCATGGCACCGACAAAGCGGTGCACAATGCCACGACCCCACCAGGTCATGCGAGCGATGGTGAGGACGTCTCGGAACGAGGACATGTGCTTGAACGAGCCGGCAAGAGGATAGTACCACGGGATCTCGTCGGGTCGCTCGGCCAGATCCTCGTGGTGCAGAAGCTCGAAGCCAGCAGCCTTGAAGGCGGCCAGGCCCTCGGAGACGGTAACCATGTTCGAGATACCGTCGCCCTGCTCGATACCAAGCCGGATTTCACGGTGCTCTTGGTTGTTATTGTCGTATTTGTCGGTCATGAGCCATTCGTAGACACCGAACACACCTCCGGGCTTCAGCACACGGAAGATCTCACTGTAGACACCCTCGAGGCTGGGTGCGTGCACAGTCGCCTCGATGGCATACACGGCGTCGAAGGTGTTGTCAGGGAACCTCATCTGCATGAAGTCGCCCTTGACGAAGCTCAGCTTGTGCGAGAGGCCCTCCCGGGCAGCGTAGCGCGTCGCGCGCTGGATCTGGTAGTCATTGTTGTTCAGGCCAACCACGTTCACGCCAGCGAACTTGACCATCTCGCGGGCCGGTCCACCCACACCGCAGCCCACATCCAGGACCCTCATGTTCTCCTTCAGGCCCATCTGGAGCGCCAGGTAGTGCTCATGGCGGGCAATGGCCTGCTGGAAGGGCTCTCCGTACGCGAAGCGGCAGAAATGGAACGAGCCGCCCCATCCGTACTCGTAGAAGTCGGTCGCCAGGTTGTAGTAGCTGGAATTGCATCAGCATCGCACTGCATTGCAAGGGAAAACAGAGAGTAGGCACATACTGTCGGGTCAAGGTCGCGTACTCTGCTCGTCGTGCCTGTCAACGGTACCGCTGTCAGCACCGTGGACGATCCTAGTCCGCGTGCAAGAAGACTCACCTCCCGGATCTCCTCCGTCTCGTCCTTGGCGGACTTGTTGTCCCAGTGCTTGAAGTACTCATCGACAGCAGCCTTTTGGGCCTTGGGGTCCTTGTTGCGCATGGCCATGAAGCCCCCTCGGGCTTCAGCCGACTTGCCATGGAGGACGCGGTTGAACTCAGCGTCCCGCTGGTGGTCTTCGGGCTCCAACTTTGCTGGTGCCATTTTTGCTGGTGGTCGCGAGCGACACTGACTTTTTTTTAAGGGGCTCGGGGAGAAGTAACGGTCGGTGAGCACAACCTCGTACGACCCGGGAGTGAGACAGAGAGAAACAGAGAGATGAAAAGGAAAAGGGAGAAACGAGGTCAATAGCAGTCGCACTGCAACGAGAGAAGGACTCGACAGGGTCGAGAGGAAGGTCGAGGACAGGCAGCAAGGATGGAGAAAACTGGAGAGCTGGAGAGGGAGGACGGGAAAGGAGACCAACCGTGAATCTCTGGATGGCTGGCGGCCGCGCAGCCAACCAGAGCGCCGGGACCGGGAGGCGTCAGGAACAGCGAGGCGCAGGCCGCGCTAAGCCGCATGGGGGTGTGGGGCGCGGGTCGGGGCGCGGCCGGAGAGCCGGAGAAGGCGCGACCCGGCGCGTGCACCCTGGGCAACCGCGCCGGATCCCGCGGGCCCCGAGGCGTGTGCACTGGCAGGCGTCTGATTTCTCATCCGGTATGCGGCAAGGAACCGTAGATGCAGTCAAGGTCCAAGGGATTCGCGTCGTGGATTCCTGACGTTGCGTGCGGCGCTTCTTCCGTTCCGCCGTACGCTAGGGTCCTCGGCACGGAGGACTTGCCAGCGTACGCAGTAGCATGCAGTAGCTTACGCAGTAGTCCTCCCAGAGCGGCAACCACCACGAGTGCTTACTCGTATTTGTTCAAATCACCTGCTCCCGTTTCACCTTTACGGGTAATACCACATTCGTTTTGTCTCATTTTCATAAACTGCTCTTCACAATCACATGCTCTGGCACTGCTGGGCAGCTGCTTGTGATGACGCGTTGGATGATCATGGTTATCGCACTCCTAAACCCAGGCTAGGACCGGAGAGTGGGCACTGCAAAGGCTCCGTGCACTGCTTGCTCTCTGCTTCGGCTACGGCTGAGAGCACAGGCGGTAAACAAAAACATCCCTACGAAACTTATCTAAGGTCGGGCCTAGTATCTAGACTATCTGTCTAGCCGGCCCTAGCAGGCAGATTCTCACCTTGGCGTACTAGTGCCCAAAACTAGTAGGATTGATCATCGAGTCGTCCGATAACGGGGGACTAGCTGCCTCAGGCAAGAAATAAGTCCATTTTACTCTTTTTTTTTTTTTTTNTTTCCGCTCACTATTCAAGAGCCTGAAAAT
>JGI26051J44788_1000242_pt1 | contig 34106 bp, 16 predicted proteins | sample HigsolmetaGSP13D_FD_44788 | JGI IMG/M metagenome (IMG submission 44788) | reverse complement strand
TGAGCAATATAAGAGCAAGAATAGACCTGTGTTACTAGCAATGCCTATATGACAGGTTGCTATGTGAGTTGACCACAAGGGTCAGATTCTGTCTGAAAGGAGCATTATTATATATATGCTGCCTGTCCTGGGTCCTTGGAGATCATAAAATAGAATTATAGTTTTGGATCATAGGTTTAGATCATAGATTTAGATCATGGATTTAAATTATGGAATTGGATTGTAGTGTTAGATTATGGAAATGGATTGTAGACAATTTATTATGTGATTTTTTTTCTAGTTTGTAACACTACCTTTTCCCTTAGAAATCTTCAGCCTAAAGATTTGTCTGTGCCTTTGGCTTTTCCTTCATGTAAGTCTGTTATTATTATACCTTTTAAATGCAAGCATTCTGATCCTCAGTTTGTCAAACACTGGGAATGCTTGATCCTGGCTGACAAGATTGATTTGCTAGATGATGAGATGTTTATTCCCTGCAATTTATGTCTTCTTCTTCAAGCCTGTCAAAAGAATGGGGATCCTGAGATTGTTTGCAAAATAAATCCCAGATATTCCTGCTGTAGGGAGTGTGTCCAGTGAGAGTTAAATGCTTATAATAACAGTAGTCTCTCTGGGGCTAACTGTGAAGTTTTTTATTTCTTTATTTGTCCCCTTGCTGATGTAGTTAGTTGATTGGTTAAAACAAGCCATTAATAAGGCAGAGAAGGAGGAGCAAATAACTCTTAATTTGTTGCAGAAAAGCCTGAGTTGCCTTTATCAAGCCTAAAAACAGCAAGATTTTCTTTGTTGCTGGGGTTCCTTAATGCTCTAGAGAAAAGCAAAGACAGTTAAAAATCTTGAAAAATTAAAGCATCTAGAGGCTGAAACTAAGGGTTCTGAAAGTTCTCATTCTAAGAAATTATATTATAAGGGTTCAGATGCCAATTCTTCTTCTTCAAATACTCAGGCAGTAGCTTTCAACTCAGTCATCAATGTTGATTTACCTAATGTCTTAAATGGGATTGATTTATCTGATTTATCCCATTTCTCTTTTTGGGATTCTTTCTTGGCTGACCTCTTTTTCTCTGAGGTGGTAGGTTTTCTGGCTTTAAGTGATCTGGGTTCCAGAAATAGAACTCTTTAATGAGATCTTTGCATCTTTCACAGTTTTCAGAAGATTTTCAAGTGTTTTCTGAATCATTATATTCTGCCCATTTTATCAGGTATCTAAACTGACTATTTATATATTTACTGTTTAGTATTTTCTCAACTTTATATTTTTGGTCTGCTTCTGGGTTCTCAGGCAGTATTTCTTCAGTTTTGGTAATAACTGTTGCATGGATCAGTGCTGGTTCCAACAGAGAGACATAAAAAACAGAGTGTATTTGCATGTTTTCTGGCAATCTGAGTTTATAGTTTACTTTCCTAATCTGTTCTTCAATTTTGAAAGGTTCAATCTTTTTAAAATCTAGTTTGTTACTAGGCCTCTATATTTTAATGTTCTTTTTAAGAAGGTATACTTTATCCCTCTTTTTAAACTTAGGTGCCTCCTGGTGCTGCTGATTGTAGTACATGGCCACTTAGTAAGCAATGAATTGGACATCCAGGCTTAGCTATTGATATAGCTCTTTTAACTGGTCTGCCTTGAGGATTCCTTTCTGAGTCAAAACCTTGCCAGAAATAAGTTCTTAATATGCTGTAGGCTTAAACCTATAGTTAGCATAGAATGGTGATTCCTGAGTGGCTTCAGTCTTTGCACTATTGTATGTAAACTGAGCTAAAGGCAATAATTCAACCCAGTTGTTCTGTTAATAATTGATGTAGCAGCAAAGATATTGTTCTAGGGTTTGATTAGTCTGCTTAGTCTGTCTATCTGTCTGTAGGTGTGCTGTTGTTGACAGCTTGTGTTTAGAGCCCAATTGTTGTGTCAAGAATTGCCAAAACTTAGATGTGACTAGCTTGTCCCTGTCTGACACAATTTTATCTGGTAGACTATGATTCCCCACAATTACCTATAGAAAAGTATATACCAAGTCATCTGTATTAGCTGTTTTCCAGTAGGGTAGGAAGTAGGCATATTTAATAAGCTTATCTATAATAACCAGGATTAAATTATATTTTACCTTGATCAGGGGTTTCTCTGATTCTGGCAAATCTGTAATAAAGTCCAGAGATATAGACTATTAAGGTCTTTTAGACACTTTTAAGAGTTGTAGATATTTATATGAAGTGTGCCTAGCAGCCTTACTTCTTATATAAAGGTTACATTGAGAGACCATTTTTTATACTGTCTTTTTAAGCCCCAGGAAGTAGAAATTCCTGGTGATTTATTCAATAATTTTATTCATTTCTTGGTGGCTATGTGCTGAGGCTTCATGGATATCTTTAACCAGCTGTTCTTGAAGTTTGACAGGCATATAGACTAGTTCTTGATATAGAATGATGCCTTCTTTTTCTATAATTATGTTGGGGTTCTTTTCTGCAGGTTTCTGTGTTTCAGATTTTTCTAGAATCTTCATCAATTTCTGGGCTATAGAGTTATTTTTATAGGCCTTCTTGATTTCCTCCTTTTATAAACTAGTGATTCAGAAAATCAGTGCTAGCTGTTTAGCTAGAACAAGTGTGCCATCTGCCTTGGTTCTGAAGATTGCTGACTGAATTCTGGGTTTTCTTGTCTTATAGTCTGGTTTTCAGCTAAAAGTATTAGTTCTAGTATTCTTCCTTCCCTTTCTGTAGGTGATCTGGATATTATACTGCACCAACTTCTTAATCTATCTAGCTTGTCTTCAAGTCAGCTCCTTAGTGGTAGTAAAGTAAACCAAGTTCTTGTGATCACAATATATTAGAGTCTGATGCTTGGCTTTTTTTAGGTAATGCCTCCATTTCTTTAGGGCTGTAATAATGGCCAGTAATTCTTTGTCATGAATGTTATAGTTTAGCTCTGGGGGTGTCATCTTTCTGGAGTAATAGGCAACAGAGTATAGCCTGCTTTTTTTATCTGGCTGGCTAAGACATGCTTTGATGATATAGTCTGAAGCATTTGTTTTCAATATAGCTGGTTTCTCAGGGTTATAGATTTTCAAAACAGGTTCTTTACAGAACTTCTGCTTTAACTTTTTAAATATTGCTTACTGTTCTTCTTTTTATTTAAAGCTCTGCTTCTTTCTAATAAGCTGTATCAAGGGTTTTGCAATCTTGGAGTAGTTCCAGATGAATTTCCAGTAAAAGTTGGCAAATTCAAGAAAGGATTGCACTTCTTTAACCAAAATAAAAGTAGGTTATTTTCTAATGGTGGCCAGTTTTCTTTCATCCATCTCCACATACTCTGGGGTAATGACAAATTCTAGAAACTCCACTTTCTGAGTGTGCTATTTGTATTTCTCTGAGGCTACAGAGAGCTTTTTATTCTGCAGAGCTCTCAGGACCTTCTTCACATGCTTTTTATGCTCTTCCAGGGTTTCCAAATAGATGAGGATATTGTCAAGATAGGCTATATAAAAGATGTCCAGATAATTCTATAATGTGTTGTTGACTAGGCTCTGGAATGTAGCAGGCATGTTAGTAAGCCTAAATAATATAACTGTGTATTCAAAATATTTTAGGCAGGTTCTAAAAGCTGTTTTTCATTTCTCTCCTTTCTTTATTTAGACTAGGTAATAGCCTTTGTGTAGATTTAGCTTGGTGAAGTATCTGGTCTTTCTAAGCCTATCCTGAAGCTCTGAAATGAGCAGCAGCAGATAGCAGTTCTTGATGATGATGTTATTAAGCTGGCAATAGTCTATACAGAGCTGTAACTTTCTATTCTTCTTAGAGATAAAGAGTATAGAGTATTCTGCAGGTGAAGTAAATAGCTTAATATATTCTTGTTTTAGGTTCTTGTCAATATATTTCTGTAGTGCCTTATATTTCTTTTCTGAGAGAGGGTAGATTAGTTTAAATGCTGGCTATATTCTTGATTTCAATAATATTTTATGGTTTTATAGTTGGTGTTCTGATAATTGTCTCTTGCCTCTTTTCTGGAAAATATTCTGGAAGTTTTAATATTTCTGTGGCATATTCTTTATTTTCTGAATAAGGGGTTTAGCTGTCTCCTGCTTTTTTATCAGAGTTTTCACTACTCTGACCTCCCTAGAGCAGATATATAAGACACCAACTTGCTCTCTCCAGTACTACATGTGCTTCAATGCTCTTTCTGATATTTTCTGGATTTTAATACTTTCTGATTAGTTTTGTCCCTCAGGCTGCTTCTCAGGCTTTATATTGCTTTTAGAAGTCTCTGCAAACTGTATCTCTTTGGTTCTCCAGTCTATATAGGGGTTATATGTCTTCAGCCAGAGTATTTCTAGAATAATGTTGTGCCTTAAGATTTATGTGATGTTTAAGTTGATCTGTTCAGAATACTGTTCAATTACCAGAGTGAATTCCTTAGTTTCTATTTACACCCATTTATCTTTATAGTTGCTAGATAATTTATCTGCTATAATCAACTTATAGAGCTTCTCTTTTGCCTGATAGGGGATATAATTCTTGGTAATAAAAGTATTACTAATAAAGTTCTTAGTTACTCTACTGTTAATTATAATTCTTGCCTTCTGCCCATTGATTTTGCCATTAACAATAAGTTGCTAATATAGTTCTTTTCTGGTGGTGCTTGTATCAAGGTATAGGGACTCTAACCACACTCCCTGCAAATATCTCTTTCTGACAGGGCCAACTAGTTTTTTGACTTAAGTGGCTTTAAATACCAGCTTGTAGTGTTCTTTTCTGATTGATGGATACTGCAGTCATTATCATAACAGGCAGTCTAATAATATGTAGTATAGTTTTCTTTTTTTTTTATATAGCAGCAGCTTGCTTCTTCTCTTTCTTTTTGAGCTTGTTAGAGTATTTTCATCTTATATAATTATTTCTTCTGCAGTAAATGCATAGTTTCTGCTTATAGCATTTTTTTTTGCTTCTTAATTCAGTTGGGGTTAGGTTCTCAAGGCTTTTTATCAGGCTGTTTGAACTTGTTCTTCTGGAAATTTTTCTGGTTGGTGCTGTCCAGTTCTATAGCATTATCTTTATTTTTAGTATGCTGCTGGTTGTTCTGCTGTGGGGTATTAGCTTGGTAACAGCATTTAAAAAAATAGTTGTTAATCTTGATAGCTAAATTAATAAGCATATTCAGATCCTTAGGGTCCTCATAAATTATTAATCTATTCTTGATTTCATCTTTCAATTCCTGACAGTAGTGCTCCATAACATAGTCAACCACCAAGCAGGTCACACCACCAAACAGGCCACCCAACACGCGATGCAATATACTCAACAAATTCAAATCAAGATGTCAGCACCACAGAGTGATCAAGATAGCTCTAAAGAAGGCAGATTTCTTCTGGCAATTAGAGCCTATCAAAATGGTCAATTTTCTAGTATTAGAGCTGCTGCTAAAGTATATGATGTGTCAAAATCTACCTTGACAGCGCGTCTTCGCAGCCGCACTTTGCGTGCAAATTCAGCACCAAATTGCCAAAAACTCACATCTATTGAAGAATCTACCCTTGTGGAATAGATATTATCTATGGATAAATATGGTATGCCACCTCATGCTGCCACTATACAGAAGATGGCCAATCTACTACTAGCTGAGTGTTCAAAATCAGCATCTATACCAACCACTATTGGCAGGAACTGGGTACAACAATTTATTAAACATCATAAGAAACTTCAATCAAGATATAACTGCAAATATAATTATTAATAAGCTCAATGTGAAGATCCAAAAATCATCCATAAATAGTTTTAACACATGTGAGATATTATTCAACAATATAATATAGTTGATCAAGATATCTATAACTTTGATAAGACTGACTTTCAAATGGGTGTGATATCAACTGCCAAAGTTATCACTGGCTCAGATTGATCTAGCTGTGCCAGATCTATACAGCCTGAAAATCACAAATAGGTGACTGTTATTGAATTAATTAATTTATCTGGATGAGCCTTACCTCCCATGATCATATTTGCAGGAAAGATGCACCAAGCTTCATAGTATAAAGATATACCATCTGACTGGATAATTGAGGTCAGTGAAAATAACTGAATAAATAATTAACTTGGCTTGCTTTAAGTTAAAAAAATATTCCATAAGCATACTCATGCCTGTGCAATTGGAAAATATTAATTGTTGATTTTTGATGGCCATAAAAGCCATATCACACCTGAATTTAATCAGTTCTACATCCAGAATATAATTATTTCATTATATATATTATTCCATTCTTCACATCTTCTTCAACTACTTGATGTTGGCTGCTTTGCATCTCTGAAAAAGGCATATGGGCAAAAGGTTGAAAAAAGCATGCATCTTGGCATCAATTATATTGATAAACAAGACTTCCTGATTGCATATCAATCTGTGCAAACAGAAGCTCTATCCACATCCAATATCTGCAGTGGATTTGCAGCTACTGGCTTAGTTCCATATCAGCCTGATCAAGTGCTTTTGTGACTTTATATTCAGATGAAGACATCAATACTATCTACTTTATTTTATAGCAATCAATCAGCATTCTGGGTCCCTGAGACACCTCATAATATCAAGGAATTGGAGCTTCAGATCTGGGCTCTTAAGCACCTATTGAGACACCATTCTCAAAGCCCACCAAGTCCTGCAAATCAAGCTCTTAATCAACTAGTCAAGGGCTGTTAGATTGCAATGCATAATACAGTCCTTCTGGCACAGGAAAACAAAGAGTTACAGGCTGCCAATCAGTGCCAAAAAAGAAAGAGGAATGCACCTAGATCCTATATAGCTACTGAAGGTATTCTAACAGGCATAGAAGAACTGCAATGTGCTCAAGAAGCTGATCAAAAGCAGGAAGAAGTGGTTGCACAGCCAGATCTACAGCCACAAAAGCAGGCACCACCAACATGCAGCACATGTAATATAGTAGGCCATACTAGAGTGCAATGCTCTAGGCGCTAAGCAATTAATATATAGTGTATATAGCTTCAATACTTGCAGTGTTGATAGTCTAATTGCAATTTGAAAATATTTGGTAGTGGTTGGGTGGCCTGTTCGGTGGTGTGGCCCACTCGGTGGTTGATTACGTTAAGAGATTTGTCTGACTAATCATCTAGATATGCTGCAGCTTGCTGAAATTCTGTAGTGTAGGCAGCAACAGAGATCCTTTACCAGATTGTTATAACAGTATAGGTAGCTTTTCTGACTTTATTGAGGTCTCCAAAGTTCTGCTTCATCTTTACCACAAAAGTAGAAAATCTATTAAATACTTTATTGGTCTTCAGTTGACATTCCTCTAGTGCTTTTTGCATTTGGTCTTGAAAATAGGGTTCAAACCATTGAGCTACTATACTTTAAAGATAAATTGTTGCAAACATGATCTTTCTGTCTTCATTCAGGAAATCTGGTGCATTGAAAAAGAAGTAGAGTTTTAATTAAGAAATAAACATCTGGAGCTTCTTCCTTTCTCCATAAAAGAGGTCTGGTTTAGCCACCTTAGTCCACTGAGTCAAATTCTGGTTAGAGCTCACTTCAATCATCTGTCTTGTGTTGCTCTTATTTAACTGATGCCTGAGGTATTTTATCTATTCTTACAGCTACATGTTCTTATTAACTTGTTTCTGTAACTGCTTCTGTAACTGCTGAATCTGTTTCTGTAGAGCTCTTACTACTTGAGCCAGTTTCTGGGTGGAAATATGCCTCTCCATGCCTGCAGTCTCTCAAGTGCCTACAACATGCCTTGCTTCCTGCAAGAAAAGTGGTTGAAGTGTAACAACAAGCCTAGATAACTAGATCTAAAGGGGTTGTTGGTTTATCTTAAAGACAAGAAACAAGGGGGTGAGCAATATAAGAGCATGAATAGACCTGTGTTACTAGCAATGCCTATATAACAGGTTGCTATATGAGTTAACCACAAGGGTTGGATTCTGTCTGAAAGAAGTATTATTATATATATGCTGCCTGTCCTAAGTCCTTGAGAATTATAGAATAGGATTATAGTTTTGAATTATAGATTTAAATTATAAGTTTAAATTGTGGAATTGGATTGTAGTGTTGAATTATAAAAATAAATTGTAGATAATCTATCACATGATCTTCTTTCTAGTCTGTAACAATAATAGCCTTTATGTAAATCTAGCTTGGTGAAGTATTTGGCCTTTCTAAATCTATTCTGAAGCTCTGAAATGAGCAGCAGCAGATAGCAGTTCTTGATGATAATATTATTAAGCTGACAATAATTTACACAGAGCTATAACTTCTTATTCTTTTTAGAGACAAAGAGTATAGAATATCTTATAGATAAAGTAAATAACCTAATATATTCTTGTTTTAGATTTTTGTTAATATATTTTTGTAGTGCCTCATGTTCCTTTTCTGAGAGAGGGTAAATCAGTTTGAATGCTAACTATATATCTAATTTTAATAATATCTTATAGTCTTATAGTTGGTGTTCTGGAAGTTGTTTCTTGCCTCTTTTCTGGAAAATATTTTGGAAGTTTTAATATTTCTGTAACATATTCTTTATTTTCTGAATAGAGAGTTTAGCTGTTTTTTATTTCTTTATTAGAGTTTCTACTTCCCCAATCTTTTTAGAGCAAATATATAAAATGCCAACTTGCTCTCTCTAATATTATATGTGCTTTAGTGCTTCTTCTAATATTTCTTAAATTTTAATAGTTTTTAATTGTCTCTCAAGCTGCCTCTCAGGCCTTATATTACTTTTGAAAGTTTTTGCAAACTGTATCTCTTCAGTTCTTTAGTCTATATAGAGGTTATATGTCTTCAGTCAGGGTATTTCTAGAATGATATTATGCTTTAAAATTTATGTGATGTTCAGGTTAATCTGTTCAGAATGCTGTTTAATTGTCAGAGTAAATTCTTTGATTTTCATTTATATTTATCTATTTCTATAGTTGCTGGGTGATTTATTTACTATAATTAATTTATAGAGTTTCTCCTTCACCTGATAGAGAATATAATTCTTGATAATAAAAATATTGCTAATAAAGTTTCTAATTGCTTTACTATTAATTATGATTCTTGCTTTCCATCTGTTGATCTTGCTATTAATAATAAGCTGCTAATATAGATCTCCTTCAGTGGTGCTTGTGACAGCGTGGTGGACAAGTAGGTGGTGGGAGATACTGCTAGAACTACTTGATGATATTAACTACCTCACAATGCTATAATTTCTCTCTTTTCCTTCTTCATGCTTTTGATTCTGTATGACAAGCTACCATAGTTTTAGCTAATAATACTATAACTGGGCACTGTTATATAATTAAAAGCATCAATCCTAAACTTCTTATTTTACCAAACCTTCTTGTTTACCCTAGTTACATATTATGTGCAATCCAGAGTGATAAGTAACTCTACACATGTTTGGGGATAGACAAACCTTCTTTCTTTCAATTTTTAAGACTTCAGAACTTTACAGCCTAGATTAAGAACCTCCAGAACCCAGAACCCAGAAGAATAATAAGATGGCTTAAACTGCTGATAAGTCTACAAGCTTTAACTTAATTAGTGCAGTTGAGGAATCTCTCAAACCAGAAGAATTTTGATGTATTTTTATTTTCTCTTAAGAAATTGATAAGCTAGAAACAATTATCAAGACTAAATTCCTTGCCAAATATCAAAATAATTCAGAAGAACTCTTTGAAGGCCTTTTTTGCATGTGGGAAGCTGATCAAAAAGATAAAAAGCATCAGATTAATTGTGCAAAATATCACACTGAGAACCTCCACTAGCAACTTAATGCCTGAGAAAGTCAGATTATTAAACTTATTATTAAATAAGACAAATATTAAGATGCCTTTGCAGAGATGGCTGTGAGAATCTATAAAGATTGTAGAACTACCTTTGTTTCTGATTAATCTAAATATACTGTTAAGCTCCCAGACTCACTCATCCTAACTGACAGAAAGGAATCCAAGTTTGATAATTAAATAGCCCAGATAAAAGGCAAATTGAATACTAATACTGATTATTACTCCAGCAATCTGCTTTAAGTTGCATATGTGCAGAGTTGCCTTAGTAGGTGTGCTGCCAGACATGCAGCTCTCTGATTCTGAGAAGACTCAGTAAACCAATATCAGACTACTGATAAGGTTTTTAAGCACCTGAAATCAATCTTCTTCAATCTGAACTGCTGTATAATAGCTAGACACCAACTGCACTACCTCCAGATGGAATCACACCAGAAATACTATAACTTTTTAGTAGAATTTATGCATCTGGCAGGTGAATCCCAGCTGCACTTAGAAGACTACAAGAAGGAGTTTTTCAACAAGCTCACTGACAAACTTTAAAACCTGACCACCTGAGACTATTATATTTTTAGAACCTTTAATGAATTCTCTACTGCCTGTTCTCAGGCAGTATATATTCTGCAGATTAATGCTGAAAAGTTTAAGGCCTGAAACAAGTTCTATAAATCTGTTGGGACTGCTTCTGCTGCTGAACCCTATAACAAGTATACCACCAGGACTGCTGCACCTGCAGCTTTCAAGGCTAGCAGACTAGATAATAAACAAAGAGCAGAACTGATGTGGGAAGAAAAATACTTCTACTGCAAGAAGATCAGCTATATTATCCCACATTGTCCCTGCAAGAAGGCCTTGAAGATTAAAACCCTGAAGAAGAAGAAGAAAGTATCAGATAAGAATTAAAATTTAGAAAAAGCTTTATTCTAGAGAAAGTCTTCTTTCTAGAAAAAAGCTATAAGGTTGACCTGTCTTTGCTGGACATGAGCAAGTTGCTCAGCAGCAATCACTTTGTTGTACTTAATCATGTGTTAAGAAATGAACTAAGTGTGGAACTGAAGGCATTGGTCAACTCTGAAGTTAATAGATCTATATTTATTAATACTTCTTATGCAAGAGATGTGGCTAAATACTTTTAAACATTAGTGGTGCCCCTGAACTCTGATTACTGCATTTAGGGTTATGATGGCCAGACTGAAGAACAAATCACCCACACAATTATATTGCATCTGATAGTTAATAAGTGCCAGCAGGCTAATGTGCCTATGCTTATAGCCAATCTTGGGCATCATAACATGATTCTAGGCTGGAAGTGGTGTGAGGAGCAAGATGTTTGGTTAAATATACAGAATAGATGCTTGATTTGGCTGAACCAGTGCCCAGAGCTCAATGAGCTCATAGCTGCAGAAGATAAGGCAAATATCTAGCAGCAAGTTTCAGATACTGGACTTGCTAAGTATCAACCACCCCAAACTGCTGCTATAAATAGGCATTTGGACCTAGCCAAGATGAACCAAGCTTTTTAAGGGATAGAATTTATTGTAAAATAGTATTATTTACAGCCTTTAAAGAAACCCTTAAAGAAACCCCTGAAGATTGACATTGCTCTAATTAGAGCTGCAGGCTTTCACTGCTCTGCCTGAGCTTAAGAGAGCAAAACCTTCATTATTAGTCTTCATGAAATTAATTGAATTATTGAGGAAAAAACCCAACCTCCACCAACAAAAGAAGATAAAGAGGCTTACTTAAATAAATATTTCTTAGTATATTATTGTCTCTGATAAAATATGTTCTCTAAGAAAGTCTCTGATCAGCTATTATCACACTGTTTCTATAACCACTATATTAAGCTTACTGAGAAGAACTCTCTAGACTATAGCCTCTTGTACAAGCAATCTGCTGAGGAACTGGAAGCTACCAAGAAATATCTAATAAAAAACCTGGGCAAAGGTTTTATAGTTTTTAGTAAAGCTTTCTTTGCTTCTCTAATTCTCTTTGTTTATAAGGCTAATAGGGGGTTGTGCCTCTATATGGACTATTAGAAGCTAAATGCTATTTTAAAGAAGAACTGCTACTCTCTGCTATTAATTAATAAGACTCTAGAACATCTAAGTTGAGCAAGAATCTTCACTAAACTTAACATCTAGCAGGTATTTTATAAGATCTGGATGGATCCTGAGTCAGAAGATCTAACAATATTCTGAACTTGCTATAAAGCCTACAAATATTGGGTGATGCTCTTTAGGCTCACTAATGAACTAGCCATTTTTTAGAGATATGTGAACAACCTCTTCTTAGATTATCTGGACCAGTTTATGACCATCTTTATTGATGATATACTAGTCTATTCCCAGAATGGACTAGAGCACCAGGAGCATGTTATCAAAGTGCTAAATTAACTTTAAAAGACAGGGCTTCAAGCAGACATTAAAAAATGTAAATTCTATATTACTCAGACTAAGTATCTAGGCTTCATTGTTGGCACTAATAAAATAGAGGTCAACCCAGAGAAAGTGGTAGTGATCCAGAACTAGAAGCTCTCAACCATAGTTAAGAAAGTGCAATTCTTTCTAGGCTTTTGCAATTTCTATCAACAGTTTATTAAGGACTATAGCTGCATTGTAAGACCTCTGTTTAATCTTACAAGAAAGAACATGCTCTTTAACTTTAACTCCCAGTGTCTTCAGGCCTTTAAGTTGCTTAAGGAACAGCTAATATCTGCTTTAATACTGATCTATTATAACCTCTATCAACCAACCAAGCTGGAGACTGATGCTTTGAATGAGGTAGTTGCTGGAGTACTCTCTTAGTTGAATGTGGATAGAGACAGACAATAGCACCCAGTGGCCTATTTCTCAAAAACTATAGCACTGGTAGAGTGCAACTATGTAATCCATAATAAGAAGCTCTTAGCCATTATACAGGCCTTGAAAAAATAGTGACTGGAGCTGAAAGGCTTGCAGCAGGAGGACTTTTTTAATATTCTAATTAACTATCAGATTTTAGAATATTTTATGACAACTAAGATCCTGATCTCACAGCAGGTGAAGTAGGCTGAGTATTTCACCTGGTTTCACTTCATGATTCAATACTGCTCAGGGAAACAGAACTCATTAGCAAATACTCTATTCTGGCAGCCAGCAATAGTGGAAGCCCAGAATAATCTGAAAAAGAAATACCAGACCTAGCAGCTTCTAAAGACAGAATGGCTTAACCCTTACATTGTATAAGAGATGGAAAACCCCCATGCAGAGCTGGCATCAATCCAGGAGAAGTTGCATCTAGCAGACTGCCTGCTACAAATTAACTATACTCATGAATCTCTGACAAACCTCTGGGCAGCAGCTGCTGAAGGAAAGGCTTTATAGTCTCTAGAAAAAAATCTATTATTATATAGTCAAAGTTAGCTGGTGGTGTCAGATAAGGGAAATCTTTGAATACAGCTCCTGAATAAAATACACTGCTAGGCTTCTACTGCCCACCCTAAAAAAAATAAGATGAGGAAACTGCTAGCAAAAAAATACTACTAACCAGATATAATCCAGAACATTAATTAGTATATTGTTAACTGCTACATGTGCTGGTAGATTCAGAACCTGTATAATAAGCCCCCTGGACTGTTGCAGTTGCTGCTTATACTAGATTAGCTATGGAAACATATCTCAATGAACTTCTGAAGCTTTTTTAAGAACTGACATGGTTACAATTCTGTCTTTGCAGTGGTAGACTGCTTAGAGAAAAGGCTGATATCTATTTTATGCTATAAGACTACTACAGTCTAAGATATAGTAAGGCTTTTTATAATACATGTCTACCAGTAAACTGAACCTCCAGACACCATTGTATCAGACTGAAGACTCTAATTTATTTTAGACTTCTGGAATAAATTCTGTCAGATTTTAGGTGTGAAGCTAAGGCTCTCCACTGTGAACCATACCTAAATAGATGGCCAAACAGAGATAATAAACCAGCATATAGCACAGCACCTTAGACTCTTTATTAACCACTATCAGAATGACTGGTCAGATTGGCTACTAATAATAGACTTTGCAGCAGCAGTTCTGCTTTATGAGTCAACTGAGGTCTCACTATTCTTGATTGACTAAGATATGACATCACAAACCTTCTTTAACTGGTAATAGCCCCAACTTCTAGACCAATCTGCCATGAAGTGTTTGAACCAGAATGATGCCTGAAAATGAGTCCAGTGTCTAGAAGCCATCTGGAACTATGCCTGGAAGCTCATTGAGAAGGCTCAGGACTTCCAGCAGCAATAGGCAGATCAGCACCAAAGAGTTGTTGATTTTAAAGTAGAAGATATAGTATGAGTGTCAGCTTGTACCTGGAAGACAGACTGTTCTAGCTGCAAGCTGAACTATTAGATAGCAGGCCTCTACTGTATTGTTGAACAGATTAATAATGTTTATAAGCTAGACTTACTAGCTTTAATTTATGTGCATTCAGTGTTCTCACTAAATAAGCTCTGGAAGGCAGCTACTGATTTTTTTTTTAGGCCAGATTGAGAATCCTCCCCCAGCTATAGAGGTTAATAAGAAATATAAATAAGAGGTAGAAAAAATTTTAGCAGTCTATCTGCATTAAGGGAAGCTATAGTATAAGGTTAAGTAAGTAGACTATAACAATAACTCAATATAGTATCTGGCAGCAAATTTTATAGGCTCATCACATCATCTATAAAGTTTTTATGAGTGTTACCCAGACCTGCCTGGACCCTCAAAGCAGCTAAAAGAGTGGTTAAGATGCTGGGAGGATGATGAGAACCCAGAAAAGCATAGAAATAATAATAAGCCAGTTACTTAGGCTCTGAACACCTGCAGGCAGGCATTTTTGAAGGGGGGGGGTAATGTGACAGTATAGTAAACAAGTAGGCAGTAAGAGATACTGCTGGGACTACTTGGTGATATTAATTATTTTATGATGTTATAATTTCTCTCTTTTTCTTCTCCATGCTTTTGATTCTGTATGACAAGCTACTATAGTTTCAGCTAATAATACTATAACTGGGCGCCATCACAGTGCTTGTATCAAGATATAGAGACTTTAATTATGCTCTCTGCAAGTATTTCTTCCTGGCAGAGCTAACTAGTTTTTTGATTTAAATAATTTTAGATATCAGCTTATAGCATTCTTTTCTGATTGATAAATAACATAATCCACAACCGAGTAATGCATACAACTGAGTGATGCAGTTTTGCCGCCCCTTCAAAACATTCTATTATTAATATTTTTCAATGTGTCTTTTTTTTTATTTCTATCATGCAAAATGCCTCTTTCTCAAGAAAATTGAATGCAAATGGCTATTTCAGCTATTAGAAATCAAAAAATTCAATTAAAAAGAAAAGCTGCTGATATATTTAAGGTGTCAGAAGCTACCCTTTGCAAACAGCTTGAAGGAAGAAAACCACACTCAGAAACACACACCAATAACTATAAATTAACAGTTATTGAAGAGGAAGTCCTTACCAAGCAACTGCTAAATACAGATAAGCAAGGCTTTTCAATTCAGCCAGAGTTTCTGCATGGAATAGCACAGATTTTACTTTGTGAGTGGACACAAGATTCTACTGTATTTATTAGCATCAACTGAGCATATAACTTTATCAAGCACCACCCAGTGCTGTGTACATGATATAACTGATGCATATCATATCAATGTGCAAAGCAGGAGGATCCAAATGTTATAAGACAATAATTTAAGACTATATAAGAAGCTATTCAGGAACATAATATCCATAAGAATAATATCTGGAATTTTAATGAAACTGGTTTTGCAATGAGACTCTGTTCCACCTCTAAGATTATTACTGCAGTGGAGTGTAGTGAAAGACCTCAGAGAGTTATTCAGGGAAATCACAAATAGGTCACAATTATTAAATGTGTGAGCTCAAAAAAAATCTATATACTCTTATAAATTATCTTAAAAGCAGGATCTTAACAAGCTGCTTGGTTTCAAGAACCTGCTCTTTTTAATAAGGGCTATGCTCTTGTGAGAAATCAGAATAGCTGAACAACAGATAAAATAGGCCTTCACTAGCTAAAAAAGATGTTTAAACCACATTCTAAACACTATTCAACTGGTGCAAAGCAGTTGCTTATTCTTGATGATTATTCTAGCCATCAGACTGCAGAATTTGATATTTTCTGTAAGAAGAATGTAATTATTTGTTTTTGTATGCTTTTTCATACCTCTCACCTTCTACAACCACTGGATGTTGGTGTTTTTGGCCTGCTTAAATACATGTATGGGAAATTGGTTGAGGGAATAATAGCTGCTGACAACAACTATATTGACAAGAAGGATTTCTTATCTCTTTATCCACTTGCTTGCAAAAAGATATTTACTAGGGAGAATATATGCAGTGGCTTCATAAAAACTGGTCTTAAGCTACTTAATAAAAACTAAGTTCTTGAAAAGATTATCTTTCAACTTTGTACACCAACACTATCTCTTGTTGAAGGCTCAATCTTTTCTGCTTTTTAAACACCTCAGAATTTTTGCCAGCTAGATCACAAGGTTTGCAGCTTACAGAAAAGCCTTAGTACAAGAAAGCTCTCCAGCAGTCTAATGTCTCATATTCAACATCTTGAAAAAGCTGTGCAAATGGCAATGAATGTGAACCTTCTTCTTCAACAAGAAATAAAAGTTCTACAGGCTGAAAACAAGCAGAAAATGAAAAAGAAGGCAAGAAGATATGCTATTCTAGATGATGATCTTGTTTTATTTGTACAGGAAGATCAAAATCATGTTCAGTAGCTTGATATACAGCTTAATGAGCATGTTGATGAGCCTACACCTAGGCCTCGCCAGCGAGCTCCAGCATGCTGCAGTGGCTGCAGGATTGTTGGACATACTATAAGGAGTTGTCCTAGTAAATAGCTATATATTCAACTACAAGATAGTCTAATTTAATGGTGTTGATGGCTGAAAAGCTTCAAAAAACATAGTGAGTGCGGTGAAACTGCGTTGCTCGGTTGTATATGTTGCTCGGTTGTGGATTACATTACTGCAGTTATTATTATAATAGATGGTTTAGTAATAAATAGCATAATCTTCCTTCTTTTTCTAAATAGAGGTGGCTTGCTTCTTTTCTTTTTTTTGGACTTGTTAGAGCATTTCTATCTTATATAATTATTTTTTCTACAGTGAATATATAGTTTCTGTTTATAGCATTTTTTTTGCTTTTTAGTCTAATTAGAATTGGGTTCTTGAGGCTTCTTGTTGAGCTGTTTAAACTTCTGAGAGTTTTTTTAGTTGATGCTGTTCAGTTCTATAGTGTCACCTCCATTTTTAATATGCCACTGGTTGCTCTGTTGTGGAGTATTAACTTGGTAGCAGCATTCAAAGAAGTGATTATCAATTTTAATAGCCAGGTTAATAAGCATATTTAGATTTTTAAAGTTTTTATAGATTATTAATCTGTTCTTGATTTTATTCTTTAATTTTTAATAGTAGTGCTTTATAAGTGATCTGTCTGATCAGTCACTCAGATATGCTGCAGCTTGCTGAAATTCAGTAGTGTAGGCAGCAACAGAGGTTCTTTAATAGATTATTATAATAATATAAGTAGTTTTTCTGATTTTATTGAGGTCTTCAAAGTTCTGCTTTATCTTAGCCACAAAAGTAGAGAATCTATTAAATATTTTATTGGTCTTCAGTTGATGTTTCTCTGGCATTCTTTGCATTTAGTCTTGAAGATAGAGTTTAAACTATTGAGCTGCTATGCCTTAAAAATAAATTATTGTGAACATAATCTTTCTGTCTTCATCCAGAAAATCTGGCATGTTAAAGAAGAAGTAGAGTTTTAACTAGAAAATAAATATCTGGAGTTTCTTCCTTTCTCTATAAAAGAGGTCTGGTTTAACCACCTTAGTCTGTTGGGTTAAATTTTGGTTAAGGCTTGCTTCAATTATCTGTCTTGTGTTGCTCTTATTTAAATATATCTAGTGCTTAAGGTATTTTATCTGTTTTCACAGCTATATATTTTTATTGATCTGTCTCTGTAACTGCTTCTGTAACTGCTGAATCTGTTCTTGTAGAGCTCTTACTGCTTGAGCTAGTTTTTGGGTGATATACCCCTTCATGTCTGCAGTCTCTTAAGTGCCCACAACACACCTTGCTTCCTGCAAGAAAGGTGGTTAAAGTGTAACAACAGGCCTAGATAACTAGATCTAAAGAGGTTGTTGATTTATCTTGAAGACAAGAAACAAGAGAGTGAGTAATATAAGAGCAAGAATAGACCTGTGTTACTAGCAATGCCTATATGACAGATTGCTATATAAGTTAACTACAAGAGTTCAATTCTGTCTAAAAAAAGCATCATTATATACATGCCTTTTTCCCAAGTCTTGGTGATTATAGTGATTATGGTGATCAAGGTGATTAAGGTGATTAAGGTGATTGCAGTCAGTTATATACTAATCAGTTACTACTCTCAGTCCTATAATTATCCGGCCTTTGTATGGCAAGGTCCATAACAGTAGGCAGTGAGAAATATTGCTGGAATTACTTAACTATATTAATTATCTCATGATGCTATAATTTTTCTTTTTTTCTTCATGCTTTTAATTCTGTATAACAAGCTACTATAGTTTCAGCTAATAATACTATAACTGAGCACTATCACAATAGTGAGAATAGCCTGTATTACTAGTAATATCTATATAATAGGTTGCTATATAAATTAACCACAAGAGTTGAATTCTGTCTGAAAGAAGTGTTATTATATATATACTGCCTGTCCTGAGTTCCTGAAGATTGTAGAATAGGATCATAGTCTTAAATTATAAATTTAAATCATAAAATTGAATTGTAGAATTAAATTATAGTGTTGAATTATAAAAATAAATTGTAGATAATTTATCACATAACCTTCTTTCTAGTCTATAACACAACTTATATTTGCTGCAGATTATTAAATTTTTAATTTAATTTATCTCATGCAGGGCAAGTTAAGGGTTGAGTTAAGTTTTGTAAAATAAGTTATCAAGTTTAAATAAAACACAGTAGAAAAAATACAGAAAAAAGTAGTTTTATATAATTTTTTCTTTATATTAGTATATTTTCTCTCTCATGATACATTATTTTGTATATTATTTTGTATATTATATATATTATAGACTAGGAAGGAGGTCACATAATAAATTGTCTATAATTTAATTTTATAATCTAACTTTATAATTTAACTCCATAATTTAACCTCATAATTCAAGCTTATAATTTAAGGCTATAATCTCATTCTATAATTCTCAGAAACCCAGAATGAGCAGCATGTATATAAAGACATTTCTTTCAGACAGATTCTAACTCTTGTGGTCAACTCACACAGCAACCTATTATATAGATGTGCTAGTAACACAGGCTTATTTTTACTATTATATTGCTTACCCCCTTGTTTTCTGTTCTCAAGATAAACCAACAACTCTCTTTGATCTAGTCATCTAGATCTGTTGTTATATTAGCTTCACAGAGTATTCTTTGTTGCTTCACTTGTTACATCAAGTATTTTTCCATGATTGGCTCCTTCTGACAGAGATTCAGCTTGTTTTGATGGCATCTTGATAGTTGAAGTTGACAGAACACATTATGTAGTGAGGAGATATCTTGCTTATGTGTCTTGCTTATAGATTATGTTATAGTCCCAGAAGTCAGCTGACATGCCACAAAATTTCTAAGTTCTAAAGGCTTAGACTCTAAGATATCTATATCTCAGAAGAATCATGGGAATAAACAATATCATCAAGGGTGTCTACAGACTGCCGGAGTGTAAAGTGACAAGGTCACATGGCAATTATGTAATCAAACCCTGACCCGTGGTCGCAAATACAACTATGTATTGACGTGTAAGGGTCCTTCATCACCCTGTTGCACCCAGTGCCACCTGCATTGCCTGAGCACCTAATGTTATTTATATCTAGATGTCTAGTAACAATTACTAGATACAGGCGGTGGTATTAGACATATCTCTTGGCCTATGTGCAATCAAAGGTATTAATATCAGCGTGTGAAATTCAATTTCATGACAATTGGTTTTAGGGTGGCTGGGGTGAATGCACAGACCAACCCAGAAAAATTTGAACACAGAGTCTTGGGATCTTGCATCACAGGACCACTCCCCTGTGTCCTGTCAAGACTGAGGACAGGTCGATTCCTTTCTATCTACTGACGCTTAACGGGCTCGAAATAGTGCACATACATGCTTCGGATATAGACACCTAGGATCTGTTCATAGAAGTTAAAAAAGACCAAAGAGATAGCATAGAAAGGACCATTATCATGACTTCTGCCATTTCCAAGGACAGCGCGGTTTTTATCACGCCTGTCCAGTGGATTTGCCCGAAATAAACATGTAAAGCAAGGCCTTGTCAAATTGACCGGCAGCCTCGACGGTCAAAAGAAAAAGTGCGGGCGTTTCTAGAGATCCCTACGTGAGATGTCTTTTATGGAGTGCATATCTGCAATGGCATTCGCCTCTGTGAAAGTACTGGTCATGTTGGCTCTAGTTTCTATGCTGTATTTTCCATTTCTTTCAGCAATAGCATGCACGGCTAAGGGAAAGAATATCTCCCATGATAAAGGATGGGTGCCATGTGAAATCAAACTAAACAAAGACTGCAAGGCAACGGAAGATAAGGGTTTTATATTAACGATAGCCTCTCCGAGCAGGGAGGCCGGCTGTACCAATTCATCAATTCGTCGCTAGCACGAGACTAGTGACAGCAAATCATCCAACGACAACGCTATTAAGAGAGCGCAGACAGCTGTATACTGCCACTGCAGCATACCAAAACACCTCCGCAAATGATAGCCAGTGGTTGTAGAAAGAAGCCCACGCGCCAATGCGGAGGAGGAAAGGAGGCGGCTCTGTAGAACTTGATACCGTTGAATTCCACCACGGAAATATCATAAATTTCCAATTCTGGATCTGCGAACGCGTCCAAATTCATTGAGGAACCTCGGTAAAGAAAAGCAACATCAACTGTGACTGGAATTAGTAGGAGACGTTGCTTAGCAACAAATATCATTGCCAAAAGTTTGGGTATTTGCTGGGTCCGTAGAGATTGAGTTGCTGATATATTAGTCCTGGGGCATGTACCAAGAATAACTCCTTCTAAAGGTTATCCCGGCGATTAAGTAATTCCTGGGCTGCGATGAGCTCGCCTTGACTTTCCTGCCACTCACGAGTGTTGGAACAGCGTGATTTAACAATATCTTCTAGCTTTCTTGTCGCTAAATTATTTAGTCTTTCGAGAGTTTCTGTTGCTGGGAGCTCATCGTCGCCTTTCCCAGAGCCGTCTGCGGAAGATCTTGTGGGCAACAGGCTACCTAGCAGGCGAGATGAGGCCTAGGACAGAGGATGTTAGTCGGGAAACGGCCATGAAGTTATAGGGAAATATGAATTTGGCAAAGAGGGTGCATACCAATTTCAACCCATAGAAGCCACGCAAGTAATCATCGCACAATTCAACGCTTCTGCAAAATTGTCGTACAGAACTGGCGAGAAGTCTTTGCGACGTCTCCTGAGATTCCGAAGGTGACGAAACAGCAGAGATATACTGTAATTCCCCGAGGCGTGCATGGAGCTTGGAGAACGATTTTAAGTTAGATTGTGATTGCTGTCAAAACATAATGGTGAATAAGGCCAACCTTACATTCCAAGAATTAGGGGCGATCAACAGCGCTTCTTCCAGGCAGAAGATTGCTTGAGAGCTCATCCCTTGGGCTTGATACAGATCCGCAAGTTCACACCAGGCTTCCGCATCCGTCGGGAATGCCTCAAGAAATTCTACCAAGGCAGATATAGCCTCTGCATTCCTGGACATTGACCTTAAAATAGCAACGCGGCGTTTGAGAATGGGCTACCATGGATATTATTAGCATTGACTCCTGCCATTCCGAGCGAGCAACACGAACCACGTTTACCGGGTTCTCTGACAGAATCTTCTCATATTCATGTAGTACATTTTCTAGGGCAGCTGTGTCGCCCGCAATAGCTTCTTGATACATGCCACGCAACCCCATAACTCGTTCATTCGATGGGCCAAAACGTTCTGTTAGTCGATCGAGACAAAGATAAGCTGACTTGTCGTCTCCGGTCCTGAGACAAGCGAAGAGAAGCTGCTCATAGGCTGCCCACTGGTCAGAGTTTTCATGGGCAGATGACAGCAAGGATGGAAAACCAGGCCGTGAAGCGGATCGGCTTAAGAAGGAAGGCGCTTGTTGCGACAGGAGAAGAGCAGCACCAGGATCCGAGGAGCTCAGGGCTTTGTGAGAATCTAGCAGTGTGGGTGCCATTGCAACAGCACAAGTTAGAGTAAATCTGGCACGGGTCAGCAATGTTTATTAAATCTACATTGTGAGACGGCAAACCTGATTTGGTTCGCAGAATCACAGGTCCGCGAGATACAGGGTAATTTGGAAATAGGCGCTGAAAGAAACAATGTGCGATGAGACTCTGCAGATCTTTCCTCCCATTGAAATCAAAGAAATTGTCCACCCTATACTCTAGGTACGGAGGCTGATGCAGGCCGATAAGGACACTGTATGGTGTTAATAAAGGTATCGGGCTGGGAACGTAGCAGTCATTACTAAGTTAAAGGACACAGGCACTACAATCGATGGGATATTATTATTGGTGGAAAGGTCCAAGCGCCCAAACTCAAAGACTCTGTGCACGTGCACTTGGTGCAGTTACTACTAATAGTAAGGTGTCCAGGTGGATAAAATCGACACTAACCGCTGATGGTTGCAACCTTGGCAGACCTCGGAAAGTCCCAAGTGACAAGATAAACTAAAGTGAACCGCCTCCGCTGACATAGCGATAAGATAAACAGACATATTTGTCTACAGTCGCCTGTTTATTATCGCAGTATGTGTGGACTGATCTGAAGGCTGTCAATGTATCTATCTGTTATTTCAGTTAGGCAGACCACGAGCGGCCCCTCCACGAGTATCGGCTTCATATGTTACTGGTCACACATTCAACAAGCTATTGACTATCACTCTGCTGAAGCCGCAACTCCATCGACATATTCACAGTTTGTAATAGGTGATGCCAGATTCATTGAAGAACTGGTGCCGTCCAAGGAAACCACCTAATATCTAATATCCATAACCATGTAGGTGGTCTTTTAACGCTCGATAGCCTCCGCGACGCTGACACTCAATTCGGTTTCCAGGTTTGAGAAGTCACTGTATGACCTCATTAGAGGTCTACGAAACCACAAGGGCAATGAGGCTGAATACATTCAGAACAGCCTTAAAGAATGCAAGGTTGAAATCAAATCGCAAGACATGGGTTCGCCGCTCCCCCGCATACCTTACCCTTTCTCTCCGGCTTTCCGACCAACGGCTGAGACCTAGAAGACAAAAAGGCTACTGCGCTACTGAAGCTCATATACCTCGAGATGTTCGGCTACGACATGTCCTGGGCATCGTTCCATGTGCTTGAAGTTATGTCGTCCGCCAAGTACCTGCAAAAGAGAGTCGGCTATCTTGGGGCAGTACAGAGCTTCCGGCCGGACACCGAAGTGCTGATGTTAGCGACGAATCTTCTGAAAAAGGTTGGTCAGATTGGCAATTGTTCTGCCTCCATTCTGTTGTCACTGACATCTGCGTACCAGGACATTGTCTCTCCTATTGTGCCGAATATCTCTCTGCCACTTATAACCCTCCCACATATTATCACACCTTCACTTGCTCTGTCATTGCTTACAGATATCCTGCCTCGCCTCTCCCATTCGCATCCTGCAATCCGGAAGAAGGCAGTTGTTTGTCTCTACAGACTTGCATTAGTCTACCCTGAAGCACTTAGACTGGCGTGGCCGAAAATTAAAGAACGCTTAATGGATGATCAGGAAGACAGCAGTGTCACCGCTGCTGTTATCAATGTTGTTTGTGAACTTGGCTGGAGAAGGCCGCATGACTTTTTGCCACTTGCACCAAGACTTTTCGAATTACTTGTGGATGGCGGAAACAATTGGATGGCTATAAAGATAATCAAACTTGTTTGTCTCCCCCAAACGTATCACTGTAGTTGGATTTCCTAATCATTCACAGTTTGCTACCCTAACTCCGCTCGAACCGCGCTTGATTCGAAAGCTTCTCCGGCCATTGACAAATATAATCCAGACAACCACGGCTATGTCGCTGCTTTACGAATGTATCAACGGTGTCATCCAAGGAGGTATTTTAGATGGTGCAGAAGGGATCCGGGAGAGAGACGAAATTGCCAGCCTTTGTGTGGGAAAGCTCAGAGGAATGATAGTCATGGAATCAGACCCGAATCGTAAGTTCCCTGGAACTTGTCCTTTCTCAGATTTTAACCAATTGCATTCAGTGAAATATGTTGCGCTTTTGGCATTCAACAGGATAGTTGTTTCGTATCCCGAACTTGTGTCAATGCAGCAAGACGTAATAATGGACTGCTTGGACGATGCAGATATTTCCATTCGACTACAAGCGCTTGAGCTTGCAGTGGGAATGGTGACAAGTGAGACATTACAATTAGTGGTCAATCGCCTTGTGGCACAGCTACAGAATTCTCCAGTGCCGACAAAAGACTCTTACACTGAACCCCCTTCGGTGATGGAACTGAAACCATCGGCTGATATTGAGGGCGATGATCCCGGGGAGAGACTGGAGCCGCGTGAGCGAAAGACGAATCATCTACCTTCCCTACCTAATGACTACAGGAATGAAGTCCTTCATCGAATTCTAGATATCTGCTCGCGCGACAACTACTCAGAGATCATCGATTTCGAGTGGTACGTCGATGTGTTGGTGCAGCTAGTGAGACTCGTTCCGCCTTCTGATGGTATCAATCATTACCATTCTACCCCGGATACCCATCCACAGTTAATGTGCAATTCCAAAGCAGATATTGCTTCACGAATAGGTTCAGAAATTCGCAATGTCGCGGTCCGTGTGAAGAGTGTCCGGTTGGATGCCACCAGGGCAGCAGAATCGCTTATTCTTGTTGACAACAGAGCAACGCTATTTCCCACATCACCTGCTTCGAGTATCGGCGTTTTGGGTCCAAGTGCCTGGGTGGTTGGGGAGTACGCAGATTATCTCGCGTTCCCCGATCGTACACTTAACTCCCTGGTTGACTTGTCTAACCTGTCGTTGCCCGCGCGGACACTGTCACTCTATCTCCAAGCAATTCCTAAGGTTTTCGTATCTCTAACATCCAACACCCAGCATTGGGATGCTTCTCGGCAAAGTCAAACCTCACTGTTACTCGCACGCATCATTAATTTCCTGGAGGCATTGGCGATCCATCCTGACTTGGATGTTCAAGAACGAGCGGTTGAGTTCCTCGAACTTCTGCGGCTCACGGCAGAAGCTATACATTCAGGCACGTCTCGGGCTCAAGGGGTACCTATTCTCCTGTCGTCTGTCATCCCAGGTCTGTTCTCCGGTCTCGAGCTCAATCCCGTTGCCGCTACTGCACAAAAAAAGGTTCCGCTGCCCGAGAAGCTTGATCTAGACCGGGCTCTGAACGATAAGCTCTTTACTGTTCTCCGTGATTCCGAAAAGTTTTCGCCTGAGCTTAGAGATCAACGGGACATCCAGGAGTTCTATTACATGCAAGATGTTGCATCAGTCAGCAAAGAGCATAATGGATTCATGAAAACGGATATGCAACAGACGACATCACATCAAGACCTCTCTGGAAGCTCTCTGGATGACCCCAGCACAATAGCAAAGCGGCGAGCAGAACGCAAGGAGCGTAATAAAGATGACCCATTCTACATTGGAAATGAGGACGAATCGTCCGGCAGATCCACTCCCTTTCACCAAAATCTCAACACATCGAACGGTGGGGACTTAGATATTGACTCCATACCTATCATCGACCTGGCCATCGATGATGGAGGCAAACATTCTGCGAGCTTCCTCACAGAAGGGCAAAGCCGAAAGAAGTCCCGATCTCGACCCGCAAAGGTTGAGATAGCCGCTGATGAGACGATTGGACACGACGAGCAGCCTGCAGATGCTACACGAGCTGAAGGTACTGAAGAGACGAATAAGGCAAAACGATCCCTGCTGCAAGTGGACTCGAGCGGCCTCGGGCAGCTTTCACTTGAAGAAGACGATCGGTTTTGGTCTAATGTTTCTGAGAACATGACAAAAAATGATGAAGAGGAGGCTGAAATGGCCAGGGCAATGCAGGAAGTAGAAAGGCTCCGACTGGAAATGCAAAGAGCATCAGAACGAATCCGTGCTCATGGCGTGCCCACAGAAGGAACGCTCGTGAAAAAGAAGAAGAAGAAGAAGAAGAAGTCAGTCACTGAGAGCTCTCAGTATGCTGGTGGCCGGTCACACAATAAATGTGACAGGGCATCCGCGGCTGGCAGCCCTAAGTTAAATGGGGAGGCCAGCATCATTGCTCGGGCAGAGAAGAGAAAGAAGAAATCATTAAAGACAGGAACGGAATGACATGGGCACGGGTTCCAGAGGAGCTTTTTGACTCTGTGAAACCATTGTCCTGTTCAACAACCGAAATGGAATAGCAATTGGTATAGGATCTGCTCCGCCCGTATAATGTAATATACAATAAATTAACCTATTCCATGCTTCGATGCTTGTATTTTGATTACATTCTTCCCCCAGTCTGACCCATATGCCACTGCCTGGTCTTCTTGGAGGGTCCTAATAAGGACCTTGCAGTATATCTCAGCAGCAAGGCGGACAGTCGAGAGAGAACTAATAGAGCCCGTAGTTAGGAAAAAGCTCCTGATTCCCTCCCTTGCTCAGACAGCTTCAAACCAGGCATTACAGGCGCCTTGCTAGCTACTTCACAGCTGAAATGCTCCAAAGGTCGACACAGACAGTACATTAAATAATCCCAGCTATTGATTGTGCTCACCTTTCCTGCATCTTTGAATCTTGGTGGCAACTCCTGAGACAACTGAAAACGGGTACTTATTTCTACCCTGTCCAGCGACTGAATAATGCTGCAATGACCGACCAGATTTCAGGTACAATCCTCAGGAATTCAAATACAAGCCCTCCGCATATCACAAATGCGAGAACCACTGGTGAGCTTTCTTAGCACAGTCCGAATGTTTATAGTTCTTCCTTTGGTACGTACCCACCCATCCGGTGGACACCGGAGACTTCAACCTCTGTTTCTGTTTGACAGCACTTTCTGGTCTTCCGCGTTTCGCAGCCTCGTGTCTCGCGTACTTCTCATTTGCCCTCCGCTGTTGAGGAGTTTGGGCCTGTAGAAGAGAGAATTAGTCTCCAGCACTGTATGTTCCAAGGTATCGAGCAAGTGACATACCATGATTGCCAGGTCCCGTCCAGTTGGAGCGAAAAGATCAAGTGCACTTCGCTTAGTGTGATATTAAAATCCGACTGTGTGTCTTGCCTACTGCGGCTTCTTTGGCTATCAAGATTGTGGAGGGGGGAATAGGAGGCCACGTTGTGGATATAAGGCGAGCCGGCAGCTTTGCACCTGTGGACACCTTGCGTATTGTTGACTTAGGCAGTTATTGGGAGGGAGGTGACAAGCTGTAAGCAGTTTTATTATTGGGTTGATAATGATTCAAAGTATGTAATTGTTCATCTCTATATTCTTTTGTAATTAACTTGAGAGTTGGGCTACCTGCTGCAATATGTCGGTATTGCTGCAGTATCCCCTTGCTGCCCAAATTGAGACCTCCTGTAGATCAAATCATGTGACTGTGCCCTTGGCGCTCCAGTAGAGACAGTATCCAAAGTTTCATAATTTAGTTTTAGAACAGAGTTACATATGGCAAATACTGATTGGAATTTTCAATTGGACTGAGCTGGCCAGAAGGCTTTTAAAGCCTAATTTTGTTATTTACAGCTGTTAGATACGAGTCTGCAGTATTTATCAGAATAACAAGATTTTGTGACAGCACAAGTATTTAGAATCTTAGTCTCATCTTATTATACAGAATTCTTTTATATTAGATAATTTAAATAGTATAACGTAATATATAAGCAACAGCCACATATAACCAAGCACTACAACTGTGACGGCGCGGCACACCTAGGCGGTAAGGTAGGCGGTGTTGAGCATCCCTTTGTCTCTGGGATACTGCCGGTCCTACTCGCCTACATATATCACACAAAGCCCTGCAGATTCTTTCCTCTCCCCTCATGCTCTCGATTCTGTATGACTAGCTACCATAGTTCTAGCTGATAATACTATGACTGAGCGCCGTCACAACAACATCTACTAGATGATGTCTTTATCATTAATTTCAACTACTAATTTGAATTGAAATATCTAATATCAACTAGATCTCAAATATCTAAGGTTAAAGCATTATCTAATAGTATGTCTTAGTATTCCATATCTACTATATTTTGATGGTGCCTGCTTTGCTGACTATAGATCCGACTGCTTAACCATCTCTTTATACATTTAATCAGCTTGCTGTGCACATTGCAGTCTCTTTGAAGTTGTTAAAATGCTCTCAATAGCTATATAAGATCTAGATATATTTTTTGATGTTAATTATCAATTTATAGCTTTTCTATTTTCTTGTATAAGAAAAACAATATTATATATTATAAGCTGATAGTTTTTAACTAGTTAATTAAAAGCTTACTTTATTGAACTTGATGAACTTTGTAAATAATGCTTTAAAACACACTTAAGAGCTTAAATCTAAAGCCTCAACTTCTTAATATTATAAGTTTCAGGGATTTAAGATACTGATTGAATGCTGTAAAATATAGAAGATGATATAAATATATTTATCTGAATATAAAGTTGAAGATAAAAAATTGAGTGATCAAGGATCTAACTATTATAAAAATAACTAAAAAGACAATCTGAAGTACTGGAAGAATTTTAGAATTATTACTTAAATAAAATGTGAAAACATGTGCAAGAATAATAATAAAGAGCTCAAGCAAAATAAACAAATAAAAAAAGATATAACAGAAAAAGTAAAGAAAAGAGTTATAATCAAGAAAAGAGCTGCAGCTGAGAATTCTCTAAGTATCTAAAAAAGAAAAGTAAATATAAAAGACTGGGTACTTAAGAAGAAGAGCTTAAAAAATAAGCTGCTCAGAATAAAAATTTGTCTATTAGTACTAATATTTTAGAAAGACTGAAAAGATTATCACAAAAGCAAGAACCTGCATAATGACAATACAAAACCTCTTTCAGACAGTCAGTTTTATAACTGTCTGACAGCTCAGAGTATAAAGGAATAGAAGATAGAGCTATCTAAATCTGAGTTAAAAACAATAAATAAAAACCTTACTAAAAAAAGAAATTTCTTAGAAGAATAAATCTTATAGCTGCACTTTTTTTAAAAGTAAACTGCTGGAAAGAATCCTGCAAGATATAAAAAAGCATATAAATAACTGCTAAAGATGCTGAGATTGAACTTTCCAGAAATATCTAATATATAGATAACAAAACCTCAAATTGCTGAAGATATTGAATGAGTATTAAGAACCTGAGAAACCTAGTTTTGCAATAAAAAACAAAATATATGCTAAATTATAATTACAATTATTATCAGAAGTTCTCAGGAAGATACTACTGAGAAAAGAGTTGGCAAGTGTGCTATAATAACTAATGCAATCTCTATAATAGAGAGAAAAGCTATTATGAGTAATATTCTTAGTTGCCTTACATTGTCAGAGCTAGAGAATTTGAATACTCAATGAATAATCTAATATATAACTGTTTAAAAAAGAAATCAGAACACCTAAGTTATTATAAGATTAAATCTGAGAAATGTCAGGAGAAAGAATAAATACTTTTAATGTCTTGATTAAAAATCAATAAAAGAAGAATAAGTTTAAGGCAGAGAATATCTAAATAGATATTTTAACTAATACTAGAACTCAGTTATATTAGTAGTTATCAAGAACAAAATGTCAATCTGTATCTAAAAATAGATTGAGGGAAAGCCAGCCAGGATCATAATTAATTTAGAAGCATCTGAAAATTTCATTAGCCAGGACTACATCAAGGAATTTAATGTTATAGCCGGAGTTGGCATAAAGAAGGGGTATAACATACAGAGGTCACGTGACAATGGATTAAATCTGCCATTTTGATCCATCAAGGTCTATAATCCAACACCTAGAATAATCCAAGATCCAGAATGATTCAAACAGCCTATTGATCTAGGCAGACAAGCATGTATATAATGACGCTCTTTTCAGACAGATTCCGACCCCTGTGGTCGACTCATATAGCAACCTGTCATATAGACATTGCTAGTAACACAGGCTTATTCTCACAATTATATTGCTCACCCCCTTGTTTCTTGTCTTCAAGATAAACCAACAGCCCTTTTAGGTCTAGTTTATTTAAGCCTGTTATTATATTTAAGTTAGAAACCTGAAAAGTTGGATTAAATGTTCAGATCAAAGAGCTGAAAGAGAAATAATATACCAAGAACTGAAGCTCAGAACTAAGGAAAGTATATTAAGATCTGAAAGTTATACTTCTGATGTTTGAAGTAATATCTTTAGAAAAGCAGTATAATACAGTACTGAGAATGCCATAACTAAGAGAATAAAATTCTCAGATTAACTGAAAAACTAAAAAAGTGATGACTGATGGATAATTAGTTAATTATAACATCTGTTTAACAGGAGTTGAGGGCAAGCTTCACAAGTATGTTAAAAAATTAGAGATAATCCTTAGTAGACACATCAATACCTTCAAGAAGAGAATGATCAAGAAGAAGCAAAAGAGATAAAAAAAATAATATCTGTCTTAAAAACTAAGAAAGACAAGATTAAAGCATTGTGCTCTAAAATTGTGAAATAACAAAAAAATAGCAGAAGAAACAAGAGAAATAACAAAATCAATTAAAGATAATAAGATATCAAAAATTAAGAGAAAAACCCAGAAAGATAAAGTTCACAAAGTTCTTATTAAATTGCCTAAAAATAGTTTGAGTTTCTCAAGCTATTTGTTAAAAAAGATTACTGATTATTGTAGCATAAAAAAAGAATACAAAGCCCAATATTATTAAAAAGAGAATACAAATTACTGCAGATAAAATAATAACAAATATTATAAAATGAGCTGAAGACAATAAAAAGTTTATTAAAAAGTTGAGACAGAATATATCTGAGAATTAAAGTTACTGATATTATTGCAAGTAATGTTTGTCTCAAAAAAGAATAAAACATCTAGAATAATGATTGATTATAAATAGCCGAATAATGCAACAAAAGACAATATAAATAAAGCATTATATCAGAAACAGAAAAGAAATCTTTTGCAAGCAAAGATTATAACTATATTTAATATCAAGTAGATATAGTACAACTTATAAATAAAGCCAGAAGACATCTGAAAAACTGTGTTCTTGACAGATCTAGAGTTATATAAATGGGTTGTTGTGCCTATGAGATTGAAGAAATTACTGGCAAAATTTGCGAAATATATAACATATGAGAGAAAATATTAATGACTTTATTGCTGTCTACTTTGATAATATCACTGTCTTTTTGAAAGATGTTATTAAACACAATAAACACATCTGAAAGACAATAAGAAAGCTTATGAAAGCCAGAATTACTTTAAACATCAAGAAATATGAGTTCAATACAATAAGAGTTAACTATCTTAAAACAGTCTTATTAAAAGAACTGGAGATTTCTAAGAAAAAGATAAATTTGATACTAAATTGGCTAGTGCTAACAGACCTGAAACAAGTTTAAGAATTTCTAGAAGCAACTGAATACTGTCAATAATTTATCAAAGAATATGCTGAGATTGCAAAACCCCTGATAAAACTAATAAAGAAAGAAGAATCTTTTGAGTAAAAAAGAACAATAACAAGCATTTAATCAGTTAAAAAACAATTCAAAAAGCATTAATTCTGATGCTATTTGACTTAGAAAAACCAATAATGGTTTAAACAAATGTATTCAAGTTTGCTATTGGATTTGTCTTGAAACAATCAGATAATTAAGAGAAATTAAGACCTATGATGTTTTACTCTCAACAATTAACTAGACTATCAAAAAACTATAATATTTATAACTGAGAATTACTGATAATTATAACTGCATTCAACAAATGAAGGCATTATCTTCAAGAGGCCAAGCATAAAGTATTTATAAAAAGTGATTATCATAATCTAAAATACTTTACAACAAAAAGACTGGTTGGATAACAGATTTGATGGGCAGAAGAATTATCAAGATTCAACTTTCAGATTAAATATATAAGAGAAAAAATACTATTGCTAATGCTTTAACCCAATAATCAGACTACAAAGTTGAGATTGAGTCATCGGAAACAAATATCTTGAAAGAGACTAAAGAAGAACTCTAATACAACTATTAAAACAATATTGATAGCAACCATCTTTGTGACTACTCAGCTTTTCAGCTAAGAATATTCTTATATATATATTTTAAGTTAATCCGAAAACTCAAAGGCTTAATTAAATATATCAATATAATATAGTTGGACATCAAGCAAGCCTGGACACTAAGTGAGCTACATTTGCATTACATCACCAATATATTAGAAAACTAGATATCTAACAGCACTAAATTCTAGTATGATTAATTACATTGCAGTTACTGTATCACAGTGATGCCCTTTTTTAGACTCTAGGTTTTGCTGCTCAACCAACCTCTATGCATATTTTTGGGCCTTCAGCATTTATTAGAATATCTTTAGTAGCAATATAGAATCTGATTATCTCTCACTTTCTTTTCTAATATTGATTAGCTATATAGAGCTTCTAAATCTGCTGCTGAAGCATAATTATATTGTCATCATATTCTTTTGCTAGTTGATTGATTGCTTGATTTAATGAGCTCTAAGAAGCAGTTAACTAGATATTTGATTAGCCATATCTGATACTGCAGATCCTAAGTATGATGTTTTTATAGTTTAGCTAGCTGAGCCATAAGAAGTTAATAATTAAATATTAAGATTAATAGTATCCTATCTGACTGATAAAATACTAAATCAGTAATAACAAATCTATTTTATATATTAAATACTAGTGCCTGCATATATATATATATATATATAATATAGCTAAAAAGTCTAGCTTATTAATATGATTGATGCCAAGCTGTATAATAGTTTGGATCTGCTGGCCATATATCTGTTTTAATAATGCAAAGCAGCTAACATCAAGTGATTAAAGCCAATATAATAAATATAACAGTATATAAAAAATATTTAATACTTTTTATAGAAATAATCAAACTGCAGTTGCATAACTATTATAGCCATCTAGAATGATATTTCAACTATATATGCTGCTGTATATCTATTAAACATCTTTTTAATTAGAGTATGTCTAGCTTATTATTATCCATCTATTTTCACCCACATAATCAATCACTCAATTATGTGATATATCTTGATATTATATAGTTTGATGAATCTTATTAGCAAAAATAATTATTAGAAATAGGGCTCAGCTAGTTGCATTGATTGTCTTAATTATTATTTAGTATTAATTGTTTGGCTGCAGAGCTTTAATGTAACTAGTAATATAAGAATCAGTAACAATCTTTGCTATAGATATAACATCCATTTAAAGTCAGTTTTATTAAGTTATAGATATCCTGTTTTGGAATATCATATTTTTATATAGTATTATAAATAAGCTGAAATTATTCTTTAATAATTTTTGGATCTTTGCATTGAGCTTATTGATAATAATATTTACAATTAATTATATTTAAACTGGTTCTTTATAATATTTAATAAATCTTATGTTTTACTGACTGTTAAAAATGCTTCTTTTCAATTAGATAATATTAAATTGGTCATATTGTATACAGTAGCTTAATATAATAATAAACTATTAATCAATATTTAATATCTATTTTTTGAGTGAAGATTTTTTAGTAGTAGTAAGCTTTTAGTTATTTGACACTATATTATATATACAGTATATACATAAATGCAGTGTTTCAGTGTTGAAAGTAGCATATTATATACAGCTATAGCCGCTTTTTTATACTTGATATTTGATCATTTTTAATAGCTTTAATTGCAAGCAAGATATAGTCTTTTTTATAAACTGCAGAATCTGCTGTTTTAGATGGCATCTTGATGATAGATTGAAGTATTAAGTGTAGTTGAGATGAATAAATGGTTCTGCAGCTCACTCAGTGTCTGGGCTTGCTTGGTATCCAACCATGTTAATAATATATTAGTAATAGAAATAAGAAGCAGATAACGTAATCCACCACCGAGCCGTGTTCCCCACCGAGCCGTGCGCCCAACGCGACCGCGTCAAATATATGAAATTTGAACCCATTTTATTCAACCAAAACTGCTTTATATACAAAAGAAATTAGGAGAAATTGCAGCTAGGGCATTTATTTA
>JGI26051J44788_1000225_pt1 | contig 35230 bp, 29 predicted proteins | sample HigsolmetaGSP13D_FD_44788 | JGI IMG/M metagenome (IMG submission 44788) | reverse complement strand
AGTACTACTGATGGATGGGTCGACCCATGGATGGGGATCTTCTCCCGCCACCCCCGACGGACCAGGTCATGACACCAGGTACCCGGACAGCTGTCCCTGAGCAGTGAGGTCTGCGGGAACCGGTTTCCGGAAGGAGGTTCCTACCTAACGGTACTACGGATTAAGCGCCCGCGCTCTGTGACAGCAGTCAAGTCACGCAGATGCTCCATATCTCATCACATCTCCATCTTCTTCTCCACACTATACTAAGCAACTGATCATAGTGGCGCCAGTGGATGGGATGGGATTATTATTCCGCGATCCATGATTAGGTACAGTACCTAGTACATTATCTACCTGTAATAGATAATTCCAATGATAATCATGATAAAAATAACCATCATCTATAGCACTTTTCTTTTCTAGTTTTTACTCCACATGTATCGCAAAAACAGACCTGTTACAAAACAGAACACAACAAAAACAAACAGACAACCAGACAAGCCACACCAACAACAACGCCAACACCGACCGACTGAATGGACAACTAGGCTATGTTCTGGAAAACATCTTCCAGCTTTTAGACTTTAAAACTTTGCGACATGCTTTCTTTTAGCAAGGGAATCGATGCAACGTGACACCCAAGGATTCCGGAACCCGAACTACTGTAGTCACTCTGTACCTAAGCATTAGCGCATTAGCCCAGGTCCCAAGAAAGGGCCGCGGCGCCGGCCCGCCGGATGATGATGATGATGATGATGATGATGATGATGAGAAGTCGGTGTGTGAAAACCGATTATCGTTACAGATCACGGAGTACTCCATACTGCTCCGTAGGAGTCCATAGATTCAGAAGAGATACCCCCTTGAAACATGTGGTCCAATAATAGTTCATCAACAACAAAAATGATTATCATCAACAATTTACCATTATTATCTGGTACGAAGTACTCCGTACTCTGGGTACTGGTTTAGGCGCGCGCCGCGCCACGACCGCGCCCGGATCCAACCTTGTGACTTAAGTGGCCGTGCCGGACCGTCAGTCTGGTCAGTGGTCAGTGGTCAGTAATCTGGTCACGAGGTCCGAAGAAAGAGGAAAAAAAATCTAAATAAAAGTTTTTTCTTTTCCCAGGTTCTAGGTTCTAGGCCCTCAGGCCCTGGGCCACGATGCAGGTTCCAAAAATAAGCATCATCATCATCGGGAGGAGACAACAGCGTCCTAAATTAGTACCTTACTCCGTACTTTTTTACTCCGTGCTTCGTACTCCGTAGATATGGATACTCCGTACCTCGGGGATAGTCGGGGAGTCGGGGTAAACACTAAACTAGGGACCCGACTATCAAGGAGGTACGGACTCACGGAGTACTATGTGGACAGTGCGTTCAGGTGCCACGACTTCTCTGCCGGTCATGTGGCTTCTCGGATGGATCTCAATGGGCGGTGTTCTAGAACGTCGGGTGGTCGGTGCGGCGGTGTGTGTGACCTCCCCCGGGGGATCGGGTCACGAGGGCAGGACAAATTCAGAATAATGGGGATGGGAATGGGGCTTGTGTACGTTTTACTCCGTAGATGGGAGATTGTTGTGTTCAGGGGAATGTTCCTCAGGAGGTACGGATACGTTGTGGAGGTTACTTGGATGTAGCTGTGAGGTCTTGGAGATTATCAGTAGCAGCCGCTGCCGCGGAAGCCCCAAGGTCAAGGTCGAGCTCTGGAGCTTCGGGGGTCGAGACCCTGCTGTTGTTTCTCCAGCCTCTCGGAACCCCGGACATACCCCAGCCCATTCGTAAGGCTGACATTCCCGGCTTTTTGGTAGTTTGGTGGCCTCAGGTTGCACAACGTTCTTTCACAACCCCGGGTGGCTTGGTCGAGAAGGTTATTCCGATGCGAAGTCGCCTTCTCTACGCCTGTCTCCATACATGCCACTACGGTGAATAAAACTACTGTATGAGCACTTCAAGCTTGTTGAAGTAGAAACCACTCTGACGAAGAGGCAATCACTCGAGACTTTTTATTAAGCAGTAAAAAAAGTTATTTTTTTTTTAAACTAGAACATGCCAATGCCTACTTAACCTGTCTTTAAACGGGTGTTCCGGTAACTATCCATGGGGAACCCATAAGAACGCCTAGAAAAAAAAAAAAGGAAAACCAAACCAATGCTCGTCCAGATTAAAATAAACAAAACCTTCCGCACTTTTTCGTCACGTCGTCGACTGCTTTGCAATACCATAAATTATCCCTGATAACACAGGCTGAAAAAGGACAATCACGAAAGCTGCAGAGCGGGGTATAAGGATGAAAAAGAAGACAATCGCCACGCAAATTCATCTACCACTTGATGACCTTCTTTGGGAAGAACTCATCGATGAGCTCAAGGTAGTATGGCTGTGAGATGGAGTTAGCAATGTGAGATGGAGCAATCTATCTTCTATCCGAGTAGATGCAGAGGCGCAGGCGCAAAACTCACCTTGAGCTCCTCGATGTTGGGGATGTCATCGCTCTTGCTGTACAGGTCGTACGGGTTGAACACCTGGACAACCTTGAGCATCTCCTTGTCCTTCTCGTTCATCAGCTCGTGGTAGGCGCCGGCAGAGTGCCATGGGTAGAAGGAGTGGTATCGAATAATAGCAAGAGCCTCGGGAGGCAGCGTCGACTGGTCCTTGACGACGTGGTAGAGGTATTCATCGTGGCCCCACGACAGCATCACGTTGTCTAGACCGATGCCTGGGCTGTAGATGCCGAACTTGGTGCTGTAGATTGGGTGGTTGTAGTCGGGGTTGTCCTTGAAGGACTCGGTGCCGTAGATGATCCGGTCGTCAAAGGCGCAGCCAACAGGGAAAGTGTCTCCAACAACGTCCCACTGGCCCTGGGCGTCGAAGAAGTACAGCAGCTTGCCCAGGTCGTGGATGAGACCGGTCAGCTGCATCCACCTCGGCTTGCCATCACGGCGAATGGCCTCAGCGGACTGGAAACCATGCTCGATCTGCGAAAGGGTGGTGTCGGGGTCGGATTCATCGATGAGGGTGTTCAGCTTCTCGAGAGCCTCCCAGACGCTCATCTCGGCGCGAGTCTTGGACTTGAAGTCATTGCGGGCTTTGAGGTTAAAGGCCACGGTCTGCTTCGTGTGCTGCTCCTTGTAGAAATTCTTGACTCGGTCGCAGGCTTGCTCGTACTGACGAAACTTGGACTTGTCCTTGTCCTTGTCGAACTCGGAAGGGTCATACAGATCCCTCTCCTTCTTCATGTTGGCCTTGAGGATATTGACGGTCTGGATGTCGTCGGAAAGACTCTCCAGGGCGTGGCCATCGCGGTCAGTCCTGAAGACTGGAGTCTCAGCAACAAGGGCGGCTGGGGCCATGATGACTCGAGTTCAGTTATGTTGTTAAACTGAAAAATAGAAAGCCAGATGAACTGTAGAATTAATCAAGACCTGCTTGAGATGATCTGGGAGACGATGACTTGTGAGAAGGAGGACGTCCCTGGGGGAAAACCTGGGTATTAATATCCTGCCCGGAGAGCGGTAGACGGATTAGGGACGACCAAAGTCACATCCATGACAGTGAATGAAAAGAATGGATATCGAGGTTGATGGTGGCTTCCGACACACCAACCACCGTCGACAAAAACCGACACCCTCGAAGCAGGAAGCTATTGCCGCTCCCTGACGGAAGCTTTCGCCCTTCTCCACCGGTTACATGGCGCATACAGGCCCAGACGATGGTGTGCAGAGCCGGGGGCGGCCGACGTGGTGCTGATCTCGAAGGAGCATAGAACGCAGGACGACCCGCGCGGCGGTGGAGAGGCAGCACATGATGTCAGCCGCATCGAGCGTAGCGGCGCGTGGACGGTGGAGACGACTCTCGGCGTCGGAAATCGAGGGGAGCATGATCGAGGATTTTGGTTTCCGAACCCCAGAGTCATCGCCCGCTCAGGGGAGGATGGCCCGATGTTGTGCGGAATTGCGGAGACGGCGTGGCGGGGAGAAGTTGGAGCCAGCCGCCCACGGGGACGGCATTCCTAGGCAGCAGAAAACGTGGAATCTGCTGCTCCAGGGCCGGGAATGTGGCGCCGACACAGGACAGCTGTGCAGAGCATCGCGGACGTATCACCTCTGCAAGGTCTATCTCTGTAGCACCACGTTTGTCGCGACACGCCGGCTTCTCGACGCCCTTCTCCCTTGCGGATGAGGTTCGGCGGCTTTTGCTGCTACGGCCGGCAACCTGAAGATCGGAACTGCTCTCGATCGCTCTATTACTAGCATCGGAGAGGAAGTCATACATAGCGGTAGGAGGTACTCCGTATGTAGGTCCTTTTCTGCTTATTGTGAAGAGGGAACAAAGGAGACGGGAATTCTGGCAAAGACGGTTCCCAGGTCCCTGTGTAGTATTTGTACTCTGGGCGGACAGCACACGGTCCCGGACAAAGAGAGGAGGCATGATTGATGGAATAATCCCAAGGCCTCGCTCGGCTTGCGGGACGCTGGTTGGCCGTCTCCCCTTCTGGTCGAGCCCGGAAGGGCAGACGCTCCACCGCGGGGTAATCGAGGAGAGTCGAACAATTGAATGAACTCGGTACCTGACTTTTACCCCTCTCTGTGTTTTCTGGCTTTTTTCCCTTCTGCTGTCTTTGTTTTCACTTCCATCCTTCAAGTGGTCAATCTACAGTACATCAACCAGGTTGATCCAAGACGTACCTGCTGAAGTATTCAACTAGCATCCAAACCGCAAGACTCTCATCGCAATGGCTGTAGTAGACACGCGCTTCAAGCTCAACACGGGCGCAGAGATTCCTGCCCTGGGTCTCGGTGCGCACAGATTTCCAACCCACCATTTTCCATCTCACAGATGACACCCGCATACTAACAGTACATCCACAGGAACATGGCAATCTGCCCCTGGAGAGGTGGAGAAGGCCGTCAGCCACGCGATCTCGGTGGGCTACCGACACATTGACACCGCCTTCTGCTACCAGAACGAGGTGGAGGTTGGCAAGGCTCTCAAGGAGGCCTTTGCCTCTGGAAAGGTCAAGCGGGAGGATGTCTTCGTGACGACGAAGCTGTGGTGCACCTACCACACCCGGGTGGAGGAGGCCCTGGATCTCAGCCTCAAGAATCTGGGTCTGGACTACGTCGATCTGTACCTGATGCATTGGCCGCTGGCGATGAACCCGAATGGTATGCTCCCCGGGTTTCATCGAAACCAAGACGTATATAGTATCTGATGACGGTTCCTGCAACAGGAAACCACCCCCTCTTCCCCAAACTTCCCGACGGCTCCCGCGACATCGACCATTCCCACTCGCACATCACGACCTGGAAGAGTATGGAGAAGCTCCTTGCCACGGGTAAAGTCAAGGCCATTGGCGTCTCCAACTACAGCAAGCGGTACCTCGAGGAGCTGCTGCCCCACGTCTCCGTCGTGCCCGCCGTCAACCAGATCGAGAACCACCCGGCCCTGCCGCAGCAGGAGATTGTCGACTTCTGCAAGGAGAAGGGCATCCACGTCACCGCGTACAGTCCGCTGGGGAGCACGGGGAGCCCGCTCTTCACGGCCGAGCCGATCGTCGAGGTCGCGAAGAAGAGAGGGGTTACGCCCGCGACGGTCTTGCTTAGCTGGCACAGTATGCTTCTATTATCTATTACTGTTTTAATATATTTGCAGGTTCTAACACGGGAAAAAAATGTAGTTGCCCGCGGCTCCTCCGTCCTCGCCAAATCCGTGACCCCGTCCCGCATCGAAGAAAACCGCAACCTGATCCAACTTGACGAGTCCGACATGGCCACCATCGCCAAGTACACCGACGAGCTCGCCTCCAAGAAGGCGTTCCAGCGCTTTGTCTACCCGCCGTTTGGCGTCGACTTTGGGTTCCCTGACAAATCGTCATCGTGATGTGGAACTCGTGGTACATACATAGCGTCTTCACTCTCCGAGAGAGAGGGAAGAGAGAGAACTGTGGTGGCTGATTGTTTCACGAGATCACGTCGTTAATGCTTCTTCTATTTTTGTTACAGATACCAACGTAACCTCCTCCTCGTGGTCTCGATTGTCAGCGATGGTTCGACACGAGCGATGTGATATTAGCGATAGAGGTTCATATAGACGATAACCGATTCGAATTCATCTAATACGCGTACAGAAGGAATCTGCATTTACATTTCAAGCTTACGAGGTAAATATTTTGTTTGTCTCTAAGGATTTCAAAGGAGCTGCTTTTGAGCAGCGTCACCTGCAGACCCTCCCGAACCACAATTTGCCGGACCACCTAAGGCTGATGATGAATATGAAGCAAGATGCAGCAGTTAACGTAGACCATGATTCGATCGCGGGTGGGAGAAATTCCATGAGGGGCGCTTAAGTAATCAAGAAGTCCTCGATGGTCTAGTGGTTATGATTTCCGCTTGTCACGCGGGAGACCGGGGTTCGATTCCCCGTCGGGGAGTTATTTTTGCTCTATCTAGATCTACTCTATCTTCTTCTCCCCAAGAGATCCGACGTCTTGAAAATCATCAGTCCGTATTCTTATTTGCATATTTTTATATCAATAAATAGTCACGGACCCTTGTGTTGTTCAGTGATTATCATCTATGAGAAAAGTGAAAATTCGCTTTTCAAGCAGAGAACCCGAAAATAATATCAAACCATCCCATATGGTGTAGTGGCTAACATCGCCGTCTTTCACACGGCAGCCGGGGGTTCGATTCCCCCTATGGGAGTAGCAAAATTTTGAATTCCTTTCTTCCACCACCATCCTTTTTATAATGTCCTCCATAACGGCCTCGTAGTTTTGGAGACCTCTTCATTTTTATTAGTTGCAGTTCCTGTGTGATTTTCCCCCCTACTTGCTTTCTATTCCTTTTGTTTTAAAAAATATTAATACTTAAAAACTTGCATGGGCGTGTCCCTATTAACAACTTGCTTTCAAATAATGTTCTCGCACTGCTCCCGCCCTCAGGTGGTCTCTGAAGCCGCAACACGAGGCTGCCGTGGCTCGGGATCTGAATTAGCATAGCAGCCAGCTATGGGGGTATTGCTCTCACTCCAGTCGAACTGCTGCCATTCTATGACTTTGAGCGGCCGCGTAGCCAACCTTTTATCAACTTGTCTTGCAAGCGTAAACATGGTAGGAAAATCTCGAACTTGTATTATTTGGGTATTCAATCTATCTGCTTCCACGGACAGCACTCATTCTGCTCATTCTTGTTGACAACGGTGGTCAATTCCCTTCAGAGAGTGGTATTGTTGGCATCCAGTGTTCTCATCATGCACTAGCTCTTCCAGTCTGTTAACAGGACTTGACGAGGGTATAGAACTGCAAAACATGAAAAAGGATAGCGTTATGAAATACATTAAAGAGAGATATTCATACACTCGTAATCGGAATTTCATGAACTGACCTCAGTTTCGTTTCCCAGCGGACTTCTTCGCTTTGCGCTTTTCAGCCGGGTCAACCAGCCCATCTCCCCTCATCCATGCTAGACCCTTCCTGATTCCGCGCCCCTGCACTGCAGACGGCTTACCCTCGAGGATCGACCCTATAATGGCCCAAGACAGGACGAACAGCCACAGCTCGCCTCCTTTCCGGCCGCGCCACAGCCCACGCTTCACCCCTGCCTTCCACGCAGAATACAGGGCCATGCGGAAGAAGTACAGAAAATGGCCGCGGCTGTCGCCAAGGAATGCAAAGGGCATACCTGCAATCGCGCCGCTGAGAAAGAAGCGCTTTGTAGGGAGGACACGACGCGGCAAGAGGGAGTTTAAGAGGCAGACACTTCCCCATGTCGAACCGACAGCGGTTGAAAGCACAGCAGTCATACTTATGATGCGTTTAGAAAGAGCATTCACTGAAGAAATAGGGTGGGCAAGGAGACTCTTATACTTCAACAGTGAGAACGCCAGGGTCACCGTGGTCAGAAGACGAGCAAGCGGCGGAACAGAGAGAAGGATGTGATGGAGGAAAGCTGTGCTGCAGCTCGGTGTACTCGGATGTAGAAGAGCGCACGAAAGAGCCGTTATCGATGGGTGGGCGGGCGACGTAATCGGTGAGATCGACTTCACGGCGTTCGGGAGTGTATTTGGGTTCGTAGGATGTAGAATAGGCGAGACGAACGGTCTGTTTATATCCGATCAGCTTTGCAATGCACAGTTGCGGGAATAGAAACATACGGCCATTTCAAGTCGGCAATAGCTTTGAGCGAGTCGACTATTTCATAACCATCCGGCCAGTGTAGTTCAGCTGGAAAGCCAGCAGGTCGGTTCTGTATGTAACTCGGGGACAGCTTGAATATAGCGTTTCCAAGCCACTTTCCTCGTCAGCATAGACCTTGAAAGCTCAACGGAGAGTTTCCTCGAACCTTCGGTGTCGTCTCCCGATCAAAGACAAAGGCATGGAACAGCTGTGCACAAGAGACTGGCATCAACAGCCAGCTGCCCAACCACCGTGGCCGCTTGTCGAGCCACCCCTTCTCGTCTAGAACATTGTACAAAAACTCCACGCTCTTTGCGGCAGTATATATCGCAAGCGTTATCCGCAACTGACTCTCCGGATAAACACCCAGCGCGAATCCTGCAATGCTGGCCCCAACAGCGGGGGCATAGCGAGACATCAGAGCCTTTGAGATTCGGGGGTTTCGCTCGCAGAACGGCCGTGCGTCGTCAGTCCGAAGATTCGCCCGCAATCGAACCAAGAAACGATACAGTAGACGATGGAGGAGAAGGACGAGCGACAGCGCGAGTGATAGTCGAAACTTCGGAGAGCGGAGAAGAGGAACGCGAGGCTTGATTCTGCGTATAAAACCAGACGTCAGTTATGACCGATCAGTCCTGAATGTTTCTTTTCACGGCTCACTATTGAGCAGGAAACTCACTTTGTCGAATGTCCCCTTATCCTCTCGATGATCAGATCGGCCAGCTTCAACCCCACCCCAGTCGCCAGGAAAACCCGCAACGAAGCTCTGATCGCTGCTTCATTGTATCTATTTTTCGAATAGACGATCGCATCGAATTTTGACGGAGTCGGGAGACGGTCCCGGACAGCAGATGGAGAACGCTTGACGACGTATTCGTGGAGTAGCTTGTACTCTCTCGCGCTTAGAGAAATGCGGAGCGCGTTGCGGATGACAGGGTGGACCCCCGGGTCTGGAGATCCGGGGGAGGACCCGGACTGGGCTGCAGACGACATGGTCGTCAATATATGTCGTGGAGGAGATGATGAAGTGGGCAGTGGTAGACAGCTCACCGCCGCATCGTGGGGAGGCTGAGTCGACGGGGGCAGGTCTGTTGCGGTCTTTGGCCTCGTGCATAGGGTGAAGTCATAACTCGACCTCGGCACAACATCTAACTAACGGGCGACATCCCCGCCAAGAAGCTCACTATATCACATGCCTCGTAGAGAAAGCTTACATACACAGCTATTTGTGCAAAGACCCTTGAATTCAATATTATATAAACTGCTAAAAAACACGTCCTATTCACAGAAATCATAACCTACAGGTCATTACAATCGACAGCCATACCATCTGCTCGGTGGAGACGGCGTCGAGCATTCGACAAACAAAGCATCTACCCTCTCGCGAAATGTCGTGCAAGCGCGGGACAAACACGAATTCTGTAACATGAGAAAAAAAAAAGAAAACAGAAAAAGAGGGAAAAAACCAAAACGACAAATGTCATGCTTCCTTCCAAAAACACATAACAAGTTGTGTAGTAATGCAAAAGGGCGAAAATTCACAAAACGGATGGAATACACGATCAATGCAATTGCTCTGCGCTATATGAAATCCCTAAAATCCTGCCCTGCGCCATAAAATTCCTGCTAGAATAAATAATCACCAGAAACTGCACCATCCAATCCAGTGTTGACAGATATTCTCCACGCTCGTTGCCTGCGCGAGAAGCTTGTCAACTTGATCGCTCACGTTGAGCTCTTCGTGCGGCTTAAAGTCTCTTCCTGTAAGCTTTTCCTTGACTCTGGCAAGCACCTGCAAAGCTCGAGCGTTCTGGGCCTCGCGACCCTCGTTTGGAACCCCTTGTTGAGCATCGAGAATGCCTCCTTCTAGGATAGAAGGCCGGCGGGGGCGAGAGAAGTTGCCCGGCTGAACGCCCTGTCCCAGATTCATATCTTCTATCACAGACTGCCGACGATCCACCGGGAATGATGGGCGATCCGGCGACTCACGCGTTCCCAGGCGCCAGTTGATCAAAGGATCATGAATGAACTGAGAAATGATGTCAGTTTCCCTGTCTACTTTCCTCAGTAGCGGATACAACTTACCGCTTCGAGAACGGCCATTAGCGAGTCCTTGTTCTCCCTGATAACGCGCATAACAGCTTCACAGGTAATACGATAGCTGCCCTCAATGTTGCTAACTTCCATTGCGAAAGTCAACATACGGGTCAAGCGGAAAGGAACCCTCTCAGGGTATTTCTCGCGATGCATGGCAATCTCAAAACAGTCACCAAAGTCGATGTGAACAATCTTTCCAGTGATGCGGTCGAGAAGCAGGTTCGAAGGATGACGATCACCCAGCCCGAGGATATACCCGACCATGGACATCACGCCTAGGGATCTCGTGTAATTTGTCCGGCGCTCAAGCCACGCCTCGGAGCTCTTACTCTTGAGCCAAAGAACACGGTACAGGTCCTTTCCTGTAGTGTTATCCATAGCATACCCGAAAACTTCCACCTTCTGCATAAGCGTAAGATTGTCATAATCTGGGGCCATTTGAAGCATGATACGGTGCTCGATGTTCAGCAAAATGCGGCGGCTTTCTCGGTACTCCTTAATCAGCGCATGCAAGGTGTCGCTGTTGGAGACCCAACCTAAGAGACCGGAATTCTGCGACAACGGAATGGCGGGGAACCGTTGGACGGAGAGATGACGCTTGAAGCTCTCGCTGTCGTTGTCGAGGAGTGTATTTACAAGGCCAAACAACTGCATGACTCTCTCGTCTTGTCTGATATCCTCATGACCCTTTAGAGCATACATGTAGGAGTTTCCGTCGCTGCCCTTTAGTGTCATTCTTCTTGGACGCTTCTTGGTCTGGAGCACGTGCAGAATGGGATCGAAGCTCATAATCCTGATCACCGGCTTGCCGCTCTGATAAGTTCCTGGAACAGCTAAATCGAGGTTCACGGCGTCCTTGAGTCTCGGGGAGACATATTTCAGGTCAAGAGTCGACAGTTGCGGAAGTTGTCGAGCAATCTTCCGGAAGACAGTGTAATATAGATCCCAAGCTTGGTTTAAGTCCCCTATCTCCTCGGTCTCACGATACAAGAGGCAGTAGTGCTTCGCCTCGGCAAGATCACGACCAAAAGCTTGCGCGAAAGACACTTCCCTCAAAGTCTCAGCCCCCTTGTCGAGCAAGTCGTGCAGGGGAGCAAGAGTCGCAAACATTCCTTCCACATTGTGGTCACCGAAATAGAGTCGCGATGCCTCCTCCAAGCCCTCATGCCAAAGTTCATGCCACAGAACTGCAACTCGGATCAGCTCGTGACTGACGAGGTCGGCTTGCTCAACCAATTTTGCGCTGTGTTGCCGCATGCTCTCCATGATGTTACTGGCAGACTGTGACCGCCGCGCAACGTTTGACTTCATTGCAACGGTCAACGGATAAACCAGGGCTTGCGGGTGTGCCTTGCCTACTTCGGCAAGAAGGCGATGAACTGAAGTGCGCACCCGTATATTTGGTTGATTAATACGGGCAATTAGTTGCGGTGTCACTGCGAGCCATGTGTCAATGTTGACAGATGAGAATCCTTCTGTGACTACATTGTTGACGTCTTGGTCACCGCCGTGAGTGAACCATAGAGTAAGCAATCTTAGTGTGTCCTGCAGAGAAGAGGTCGAAGACAGTGAGATAGATCTGAAGAAACCGCGTATGGCAGGGATAACGTGTTCGGTAACAACGTGCGCGGGTACCATCGTTCCGTCCCGACCATGCTGTGTGGTCAAGGCTGTGACGACTTCAAAATTTGCCAGGGCCCAAGCATGCCAGGCTTTGTAAGAATCACGATTGTACTGGGTAGCAGCGGAATATGCATTAAGAACCTCGCGAACATGCTCAGGCTTCCAATCACCACGTTGAAGAGCCGTTTGCCATTCTCCTTGCTTGAGATAGCTTTTGGCAAGCAGTTTCCTGAATTTGTTGACATCTCCAATGCGCTGCCGCAACCGCACTACATCGGGGTGATTTGAATCCATAATCCCGTTGACTCCGTTAGTTCCATCATGGCCAGTATGCGCAGCCACAAGGGAATTAAACTTTGCAAAGTCCTCGGTAAGGCCAGCAGTGAATTCCTTCAGCATTTGCAGGGCTTCCCTTTGGCGCCCCGTAGCCCAATTGAACTTGAGACGAGCGTAAGTAACTTCTGGAGGTGTAAAAGTCTCACCATTCGCATCTTGGATAATGTTCTCAAGAGATGCAAGCGAACGCTCTGCCAGACCCATACGGTTTGACTTGCGACACAGATTGGCGAATTTGATCCACATGTCGAGATTCTCGCGGGGTGAAATGACTAGCGCCCTCACTTTGAGCATCCGCTGCCAAACCTCAACATTTTGTTGACATCCAAGAAGCCGCTTGTTCCAAGTCTGCCGCATTGCTTCTTGCTTCTCAGGGTCACCGACACTTCGCTTGTATGTGATGATCTCTTCAAGCTCGGCAAGCATTTGGACACGCACGACAACATCGTAAGCTCGGTTGTAAGACTCCCCGAGAAGAGCCGAAAGTTCGGTATCCAGACCGCTTCGTGCCTTCTCGATATACATAGCTGCCTCGTCAAACTGGTTGCGGTGCAGCGCTAGAATAGCGCCGAAGAAAGACCGATCGGGGGACTGTTCTTTCATCACTGAAAGGTAAGAATCCATCAATTCCCACTGTCCACGGCCCCAGGCTGCCGCTGCTGCAAGAGGAGCGATCTTCCTCCTATGCTCGAGTGATGCTTGATTCCATTTCTCCTGCGCGAGATCAGACAGCACCTTCCATTCACCAAGAGCATGCAGACACCGCATCTTGCCCATTGTAACCGCGAAGGAATCAGGGTCAATCTTCTCCCGACGCTTGTAAGCAGCAAGAGCTTCTTCCCAGCGTTGCAGCTTCTCAAACCATGTTTCCTTGAGCTCCACGTCACGGTAAGCCTGGGCTTTCCGGAGGATTCCAATAGCAGCATCAGTCTGCTGAAGTTGGTTATTGATGGTGATAAGAGCCTCAACAGCCCCAGAGTTCTGATCCTGCTCAAATTCTAGTTCCTTGTAATGTAAAGCTTTGGCAAAGGCGTGACATTTTCCAGCATATTTGCCCAGGGTCCGGATATCAATTGGCAGAGCTTTGTCGTCATGCTCCATGAATTCGGCAAGATTGAGGAGAATTTGGAGAATCTCTGGAGGAATGTTTGGAGACGTAAGTGCCTTCTCAATGGAGCGAACCAATTCCTCCTGGTACTGGTCATAAAGTTCGGTCCAACAGGAGACAAAGGCAGCATTGAAGAGATCCTTCGCAAGGGGCTGATAAATGCCGGCTAAGCTAGCACACGCTCGGAGTGCAGGAGAAGGTGACTCTTTCAGGAGCTCAACACTGAATCGCCGAATCCACTCCTGCCAATCCTCACGAGTGGACTTTTGAGATGCGTCCCACGCATTTTTAAGATGCTGTTGGTTGACAAGCATCTTCTTTTGCCCAATATCTGCGTAGTTTGCGTCATCTGGTAGAGTGCCATAGTTATCTTCAGGATTCAGATCCTGCGGAAGAGTGTCTCCTTTTTGCAACTTCGTCACTAGGATTTGGTAGTTGAGGTGGCTAAACTGCTGCTGTTTGAGGACCTAAGAACAAGTTAGCCAACGGAATAGGGGGGAAAAATACTTGCAGTCCCACCTTGTTAATAAGTTGTATGTAGTGACTAAAGTCCTGTCCAAGCTGGAAAATAAGAGCACAAATGCAATCCATAGCAGTTTGCCGCAAGGTACGGTCACCGCTTGCAACAACCCGAGCTAGGGAATGGATCATCAGGGACGCGAAGTCAGAAACATTGACCTGGCGAGACAATTTTGCCAGGGTTTCTATCGCTGATTTCCGGATTCCTGGAGGATTTTGAGGCTTATCAAAGAGGCGTACAATTGATGGGACGATGAGGTGCATGTACTCTTCTCCACTTGATCCAAATACAAGGAAAGTGTGAAGGATCCTCTCGGATGGCTGGCGGCGGGGTGTGTTATCCTTCTCGAGTGTGTCGAGCATCAAGGGGATAAGGCCAGCCAGGAACTTCTTGAATTCACCCTCCAATGATCTGGAAATGGCTTCAATAAGGGAAAGTATGGTGGCTTGCACCTGATATGATGAATCCCAGAACTCCCGAATGACTTCGATGATTTCTGGAAGAAATGCACGAATGTGCTGCCTCACAATATTGACTAAAATTGCCAGCTGGTTGAAATACGATTCTAGGCGGCTGACAGGGGAGTTCCTAATGACAGATAAAAAGCCAGGGATGATCTGTCCCAAGAAAGGCACACATTTCAGACCCAAGGTCTTGAAGATGGTCACGATCGCATCGATGACTGCCGAATGATATTGAGATAGAGAACTCTCCCGCAATATGTTCTGCATCAGTGTGTTAATGACCACTGTCGGGTAGTATTCCTCGTTCGAGGGAGTGAGCCCTTGCATAATAAGTGAAACATCAGACACCGTCTGCACTTCATTGATATGGTGAATATCTGGCGCTGATTCGCTTATTTGCTGGTATTTGTAGGGGTCTAGAGCACCAAGAGTGCCTAGCAACTTGATTGTCTCCTTTCGCAGAGACCCAGTTTGTTCAGTCTTTATAATATTGATGAGCACACCAAGGAGCTGAGGGTATTCGATATATGGATCGATAACGTATCCAGAATTGCTTGCTAGCTGGCCAAGTGTCCGAAGAGCCGCTTCTCGTTTTTGGGGTGAAGACAAGTCTTGGAGCGAATCCAAGATGATGGGCATGAGCTGAGGTAGATATTGTTTCATTTCAGCACCTCCCACATTTGCAATCTCCCCAATAGCTTTCATAGTGGTTGCGGAGACACTGGCGTTGGGATCCGTCGTCTTCGGTAGCAGCGACGTGACCATAGGATCGACATACGACCTAATAAGCTTCGTCGCATTAGAAACAAAAAGACTGATAAGTTGAGCGCTTTCTTCCTTCTGGCGAGCTGTGCTTGCGAATCCGAGACCGGTCAACAGATTAACCAACAGCTTCCGCAATGGTGGAAAGACGTAAGCTGGGTTGACGCTTGACAAACGGCCGATGATGCTGATGGCAGCTTCCCTGACGGCAAATACCTCGTCGTTGACTGCCAGGAAGAGACAGCGGATATTTTCAGGCTTAGCAAGATGGCGATCAAATTTACGGTCCAGTGACCACAGGACGGTGCGTCGAATTTCTGGTTCCGGGTCACCGACGCCAACCGTCAATAGTTTGTCGATAACCTCACCGACGACCTGTATCGAATGACTGCTTGTTTGGTTTATAATTGGATCATGCACAAACAATTGGCAGCATGTCAATGCGGAAGCCTTTCGGATTTCAGGATTGTCACTTTCGACATATTTGATCGCAACATCACGCACGAACTCATTCAGTATGTGCCCGGAAAAATCGAAGCTTCCGAGCGTGTGCAAAGCAAGAACAATCTCTGCGTCGGTATGAAGTTCTTGAGGTGAGAAATCCTTAGCAAAGGAAGGCATTGGAGGGAGTCTGTTCTCCGGACATCCAAGGGGTCGGAATGGTGTCCCGCAGAGTATTATACTCAGCATATCAAGCAGCTTCTCTTGGATCGTGGCTTTGATTGGAGGTATGTAATGAGCCATGTCGACAAGAGCCTGTGTAAGTGACTCGCTCAAGCCACAGGCGAATATCGGATCAAGCAGTGCTTCCATGTACTTGCTGAGCGTCTGCCCTACTGCCAATGACAGCATACTGATACATTCAAACATAGGTCCTTCATTGACAGCAGCTCTATTGCGCCTATACAACACTTAGTAGACATCGACACAAAGACAACCGGGGTCAACTGACGCTTTCATAGCGAGTCCCTCTCTGATGTAGACAATAATCCCATCCAGGAATTGTCCAATTGCAGGGCCGACTGCATTTGCAATCTTCCCAATCGCAATGAATGCTGCATTGCGCTCTTTGTCCCGCTTAAGCTGTGCTTGAAGGTATATCATGAATCTGTGAAGATAATTGTTCGTAAAATCCATAGGAGCATAAGAAGCGAGAATGGGGATCGTAAGGACGACCTGGGTCCGAATCTTGGGGTCACGGTGATCTTTGAGACGGAGGACAATCTCACAGGCGTTTCTGTAATGTTCGTTCATGAACATCGCACCCTTAAGAAGCAGCTCTTTCAGTATGAGTAGCGAGCCATGTATCCAGTCCACGTTATTGGATTTTAGGCCCTGCAGCGCTTCCTCATAGATCCGTGCAAACCACAGCTGACGGACTTGTATATCACGGGCTGCTATTATTTCAAAGCATTCACTAACTGCCTCAGCGGAGGTCTCACGGATGAGTACTTTTGGATCTCGAAGAGCAACCCAGATGAGCTCGAAGATCTGAGGCACGAAGCCGTAGAGCAGCGTGGGCGAGCCTTTCGCAAGCTCCCGGATGATAAGCACAGCAGCAAAGCGTCTGCTTTCCTGTCTCTCTGATTGAAGCCATTCTAGTGCTGATTGTATTTCGCTCTCCACCAACTCTGCTGTCAGAGCCCCGCCTGGCTTGGCCAAACGCCCAAGTGACCGAGCGGCATATACCAAGACTGCATTGTCGTTGCTGCGGAGGGCGCTTCGTAGGTAGCTGGCAAACCGCGTAGTTTTCTGGGCTGCATCAACTCCGTCGAAATCGATTAGCCGGTCAAGTGCAAGAAGACCACCAATTTTCTCATTCGAGTCGCTGCCCGTGACCACCAGCTGTGCGATGCGCTGGCTAACCGCATTGTAAAACTCGAGAAACTTTTCTTGAGGCCATTCTGCATAGATAAAAGCCATCAGTGTCAATTCCTTTCATGTTTCAGCTCTTGGGCAAATACCTCTTGAGACTGTGATGACATTGTTGTAGAGCTCATATGCAGCGCGCACGCGGTGCTCCTCATTCTTGGATTTCAGCTCTGAGAAGAGCCTCTGGGTGATGTCCGTAACCGGACCTGCTTGCGCCATATTTGTAGATCACTCCCCAGAGCGGACATCTGAAGTCTATCTCCAGGGACATGTGAACAGAAGTTCGGTGGCCATATGGAGCCCAAGTGATAGCCAAGGTGATGTGTGAAGTCGAGATCATGCGCGGTCACGCACGCACGCACGGGCACGCACGGGCCACATCGGTGCCCGCCTGGGGCACACATATGGAGTATCTATGGATCACCGAGGCCGAGGTGATACCTGGTGGCTGCCTCCGACAAGACTCGAAGTTTGATGATGAATTCCTATTCGAATGGCGCAGAATATAAGAACAGCCTGAGGCTTAACGTGATTTCCTTTTTAGTGCTGAGCATTTCCAAGATCAGATGTTCAGCAAACGCACTGTCCTAATTATCTTACATCTAAACAAAGCACTCTAAAGAGCATGGCACATACCTAACATATGTAGGCACTAACCTAGGCCTGAAACTTGGCTTTGTGCACTGTGCTTCTCATTTGATCTTCGACCCCACGTTTAGGAAACATTTTGGGACATAGGTACCACTAGTCATCCTGAAACAGAAGTCTTGTAGACCAACCTACGAATGGCTCTCCATCCAGAAGTGGCATCACATAGCTGCATTTCGCATCTCAAGTCACGCTGACTTTAAATGGATTTCAAAGTTGGTTTGCGATTACTCGTTAAATATAGATATATATAATTCCGATTCTATAGTCACATGCTTCGAAACTAGAGAGACCACGGGCACGAGTCGTTGTTCGGTTCCCCTTTGAGCTCACAGTAGCTTGATCGCCATTACTTACCTAGGCAATTCTTACGGATACGTGGTTACTGTAGCCTTGGTCGAGATTTCGTTATCTCTTCTCTAGAAATGCGACGGAGGGCATAAGTCTCCGTAAATAAAAGCGGGACTCGGAATGACTGAAGTCATGGGTGAGTCTTGGAGTGCTTTCTCATTTTGTGGATTATCTAAGTTGGAAGAATAGGAAAATCTATAATAAAATGCTTACAGATTGGGTTCAGAATCAATTTCTAAGCCCTTTTTCAGGCCAAGTAACTCGTAAGCTATCGAGATGCCTCTGGCATTCCATCTAAAGCGTTGAGGTTCTTTGAGAGAATACATTGGCAACAGATCTACTCGATCATAGTCAATCCGGAACTCTTTGAATACATAATATGTCTTTCGTAGCTCTCCACTGGCCTGTTCACTATTCCATACATTATTGAAGTAAACGCATCTATTTCGGAACCTCAGTACTGCTTCAAGCTGCTAATGAAGGGGATAAATATGCGCACGAATTATATTAAGGTGACGGCGATATCCGCTTGCTCACTATACAATGCGAGGTACGCTCATATATTCTCAAGTATCGTTTACCCCAGCAAGCGACGTTCAGTGTCTGCACGCATTATTTTTATGTATCAGATGAGCATAGTTGACAACGATAATAGACCCCATAAAACGGATGATACTACGTCAAGTCTGTAGAGGTTGTAGCAATCTGATATCTCGATAAACGGTTTACAAAGCACGGATGGCACATCGAAGTCAAATATCAGTTACTGTAAAGCAAGCGAGTATGCCGAGACCAGCGCGGGGTTTAGAATCTTATCCACCCCTCATTCACCCCACCGATGGCGAGCTTGTCGTATTATCGGCTCAAGATTTTGTACATCAGCTAAAGCAGCTCAGGACCAGATGACTCATTAATTTATTTGCCATTGATGTTCGTTCTTTGATTCGCGTGGTCCTCCCACTCTGCTTTCCGTGGATAATTGCGCACTTTAACCGGTGCTTATCCGAGTTCCTGGGATGTGGTACCCGATGGTTAGTTACGAGAAACTCTCAACCCATGTAGAAAGCTTCGAAAGTAGGTATTCCATAGCTTGAACTGTAAAACGTGTAGAACTCTTGTCGGAGTTAAGAACTATATACTCCATAAAATCCGTCGGGTTATCGGCAAACTCCGTGGATAGAAGTGCTTCGTCCAGGGATAACCGCTGTAGTGCCATGTTAATGGCTGAGGAGAAAGGTGGACCCTGGTCGCGAAAGAAAGGCTAAAGTTTGGTTTTCGGGTTACTTACAAATCAGTGTATAGAATCTCAGACCATAAAGACAGACCACGGACCCCTCCCCGCAACCTTGCCACGCGACTCCTGGATCAAGGTTCTCTTGGTAAATCATATGCCAAGCGGCTTTTGAATTCGCAATCAATATCAAGATGGTTAAGGTGCTGTTGACTGGTATGGCTTCTTTAAGATTCGTAAAAACCTATTGAGTAAAACTAACGACTTGCCTAGGAGGTAGCGGCTTTATTGCCGCCCATGTCCTCGATGTCTTGCTGGAACATGGGTAGTTTCACTCAATCCTTCTCCGTATTCGCAGCTAACAGATATCATAGTTTCGAAGTTGTCACGACTGTTCGGTCCGAGGAGAAGGGCCGTAGGATCCTTGACGCTCATCCAAACACCCCGAAAGAGAAGCTTTCTTACGTTATTGTAGAAGACATTGCCAAGGAAGGGGCATTTGACGAGGTTAGTTTGTCGGAAGCGATTTGAACCCCAGTTTCTGTGAGAGATGTATCGCACAAATTACTCTCATTTCTGCTGGAGATCCCTCTCTCCTTCGATGGCTATGAAATTTCTTGGAAAAATATGATTCCTTTTCCTCGGTTGCACTGATGATTTTGCTTACACTCGATAGGCCGTCAAATCTGATCCACCTTTCGAGTTTGTGATTCACACCGCGTCACCGTTCCACTTTAATGTCCAGGATCCTGTGAAGGATTTCCTTGATCCTGCCATCAAGGGCACAACCGGCATTCTCAAGGCGATTAAGGCTTATGCGCCCACTGTGAAGAGAGTCGTAGTTACCTCTTCCTTTGCTGCGATCATTAACACCAAAAATCATGCAGATGTATACAGTGAGCGACTATGGAACCCGATCACCTGGGAAGAAGCTCAAGATCCTGCCCAGGTGTACCGGGGCAGTAAGGTGAGACGTTCTTATGCCTATATCATTTCTGTTGTCATTCTGACTTGTCAATTTCAGACATTCGCGGAGAAATCAGCTTGGGAGTTTGTAGAGAAGGAAAAGCCTGGATTCGATTTGGTCACAATCAACCCACCTCTTGTTTTGGGCCCAATCGTGCATTACCTGAATTCGCTCGAAGCTATCAACACGTCCAACGCACGAGTGAGGGATCTGATCCAGGGCAAGTCGAAGGAGAAGCTGCCTCCTACCGTTACCTACCTCTGGGTAGATGTCCGGGATGTCGCTCTGGCTCATGTAAGAGCCATTGAGGTTCCAGAAGCAGGAGGGCAAAGATTCTTTGTGACGGCCGGCCACTACACAAACAAGCAGACCGCAGAAATAATCCGAGAAGCCTATCCGGAATTGGAATCAAAACTACCCCCGAAGGACGCTCCCGATGACCTTCCGGCCAACGTGTACGGCTATGATAACAAGAAATCCATTGAAGTGCTGGGTCTAAAGTATCGGTCGCTGAAGGATTCCGTCGTGGATACAGTGAAGTCTCTCTTGGCCGTGGGGGCTTAAAGACACGGGAAATATGCTGTCAATAGATAGGATTACGTATAGAAATAGCTCTGAGTGTCAAATAGAACAATGAACATGAATCTCGTAAAAATATCCAAAAACAATAATTGATCTCACGTCGACGAAGATTTCCTGTGGTTGTTAGTTTCGTACCGCCCGTGGGAGGGACAAACTTCGTGAAATGGATTTGTGGTGTCCCGTATCCCGGGTTCCGGACTTGGCGTTCGGATATCTTCAGTCGACTTTTTCGCGACACATCTCCGGCCCCTAGGAGGTATTCTGGGGATACCGCAGATTTGTTCTATGCACAATGGCGGCCGCCAGGCTATCGCCTACGGCGAATCTGCTACGGAAATCTCGCCTGTTTTCTCTCCCACCTGCGTTGTCGCCTCCCCAGGAACCGGCAACCTCCAAGACTGTGTTCGAGTCCGACACCGCGACCCTCCCTTATCCTATTCGGGCTTCCATTATAACTCCAGCTAAATCGCTAGCTAGAGGGGATTGGGGGCTGAAACGACCTCTTCCTGCAAAGTCTACCACGGACAAGTCTTCTAGGCCCGTTGTTCGAGTCAAGGCGATTGACACTTTCGAACATGTCACCGACTTCGAGTCCGCCGCGGATCATACGGTGACTTTGGAGAAGTTTCAGGAGCTGCACATGCCTATGTCTCTTCCCGCCAAAGTCAATTATGCAACCAGCATTATTCCGAGTCACAAGAGCCCTTTTGAAACGCTTGTCGATAATACCGAAACTAGCAAGGGCCTGGAGGAGCCAGGGGCCAAACAGTTCAGACACTCGGGCCCGTGGCTTGCTGGACAGACGGAGTCTGAATTCAAAGCTTACTTGGAGAGAGTCCGTCGCAGAAAGCCAGAGCTTCTACAAAAGCTTCGAGAGCAACTTGTTGAGAAACGAACTGCCGAACGGAGGAAGCGAGCTCGAGACAATGGCGAGGATCTCGAGGGTCTCGATAAGCCTATTGAGGTTACCGATGAAGAGTTCCAGAACTACATCAAGTCTCTGCGAGCAGACCCATCTGCTTTGGGCCCTGTCGTCTTCAAACTCCTGGACCTTCCTTCGCCGCCAGCGGTACCTAACGACCGGATAGGTCTAACACAGTTCTCTCCTCCCGGAACTAACTTATCCGCTTCGGAATATGCACACTCTGGTCCTCCAAAGACTCATCCATCAGCGGGTCTGTCATACATTCGTACCCATGCCATACTATACAATCATCCTCAATTTGGCCCTCAGGCGTACCAGCGCCCTGTTCAGGCGCGTATCCTGCGGCCGAAGGGAAGATTCAAGGGAAAGATGTCCAAGGCAATTGCGGGTGTTGGCGGTATTGCAGTGGAGGATCTGAATGCCATGACTTTTGTTGACCAGGCTGGGGTACCAGGTCTGGCGTACTTCGATGCATCGATCCCCGGCGGTGCCAAGTACTGGGTTACACCGATCAGAGCTTCTGTTGACTCTGAGGGTAGAATCTCACTGGCTTCATACCGTGCGAGTGCTTCAGCGAAGGCTCCATACGGCATTGAGGAATATAAGAAACCCAGCGTGACCAATGTTTCTGATGTGGTTCGCGGTGACCAGAGGATTGTCCCGCGCCTGGATAAGCTTTCACCAAGGCAGCCCCGTTTCAACGACTCTGCGGATCTTCAGACAAGGCAGCCTCAAAGAGGGACTGAGGACATTGCCAGGAACCTCATGAGAACGCTCAGTTCATCATAATGGGTCGAAGGTAAAATACTTCATGTGTTAAGTGATGAGATTTGTGCGATGGAAAGGCATAGTTGGCTGTATGTACAATAGGTGGCAAATGTGAAGCTGCTCCTACTACAGTTTCTTGATTTGGTAGTTATTATGAAACATAAATTGGATGCACATCTCCCATGGCATAAATATCTTGTTAAGCAACTGGTATTATTTTCCTACCGTCTACATTCAACAGACGGAGTAATGCCTCACGTATTTCACGTGACGCCCACGAGAGCAGCTTTGCACGTGACTAGGGCAACGGAGAACACCCACACAAACGATAAGCGAGAGCGGCACAACTGCGAACGAGATATAACCATCATCGCCGAACGAATCTTTTCGACTCCCAGCCAGCAACAACCGCCAAAATGGGTCGCGTCAGGACTAAGGTAAGCCGCAATTCATCCGAAACAGATCGTCAAGAAGCAAAAAGGGCAATCATAATTTGCTAACGTGTCAATTTGCGCATAGACCGTCAAGAAGTCGGCGAAGGTCATCATCGAGCGTTACTACCCGAAGCTCACGCTCGACTTCGAGACCAACAAGCGTATCTGCGATGAGATCGCTATCATCCCCTCGAAGCGGCTTCGCAACAAGGTTAGCAAGATTCGACTTGGAGTGGAAACCTGTCTGTCGACGAATTCATGCTGATATGGGCTTTCTTTTTTGCGCACAGATCGCTGGCTACACCACGCACCTGATGAAGCGTATCCAGCGTGGTCCCGTTCGCGGTATCTCCTTCAAGCTGCAGGAGGAGGAGCGTGAGCGTAAGGATCAGTACGTTCCGGAGATCTCGGCTCTCGATGTCTCCCAGACCGAGTCCGGACAGCTGGATGTCGACAGCGACACCAAGGACCTTCTCAAGAGCCTGGGCGTAAGTTTCCGTCCTTCAATTTTCCTTTTGGAGACCGTTTGGGGTGCCGTCTCGTCATAAATGGTCGGTGGCTGACATCTCTTCAATTCTCTAGTTCGACTCTCTCAAGGTCAACGTTGTCCCTGTCACTCAGCAGCAGGTGCAGGAGCGCCCCAGACGCTACCGTTAAACCTAGTGATATGAGTTTCAAGGAAATAAAAAGCTGTGCACTTGTCGGGCGTCTTTTCATGTCGATGATGGCTTCCTCGTCACGTGCTGGCTGCTTGTCAGCTAATGTAGCTTAGAACGGACTACAGTCCATGGACCAGGAATGAAAAATGATTCCCAAAGGTCAAGGTGTCGCCGATTCTCCTGATGGGGATAGGCTTGATCGCCAAAATACGTCCCTCTCTCTCTTGCTACATGTGCCAATGACTTACGTGCCACGGCCTTGAGATTTCCATAAGGATATTCCGGGTATTGGGTGAGATTCTTGACATGGCGTGAGATGTTTTTCCGTAGAAGAGAACTTCTCATTACGTGTTAGAATCAATGACGCAAATGAGTAGACTCTAGTAGCCCGGGGTATCATCCTCTAAACGCCTGTAAAATGACTTTTGGACGCTGCGGACAGCTCAGAGATGATCGAGTATGTCGTCGTCGTCATCATCATCATCGTCATCCTCAACGCCGCGGGCGGTATGCCGCTCTTTGGGAATATATCCTTCAATGGAGCCTCCATTACGGTCTTCTGGACGGAGAGTCGGTGCTGTCACATGTGTGCTAGGAGAATTATCCTTCTCCACAATCTGCACGTCAACCCTCCCGGCCTGAAAGGCAGGGTGAGAGTCGCCTCTCTCGAGAGCCAACTGTCTCGAGCTGTTGTTGGAATCTCCCATAACTAGGCCATCCATCTTATCCCCCATTTCAGCGGATTCGTTCCCTCCATCGATGTCCAGTCTGCGCATCCCATCGGTCACCTCCCGGACCGTTGTCGAACCCGCTTCCTTGCCCTTGCCATTCCCTTTACCGCCCGCCTTCTTCATCGCCCTCGCCTCCTCCAGCAGCAAGATGTTTTTCCCGCGCGTGTCGTCCGCACGTCTCTCCCAGACCGGGTCCTCAGCCAGCTGCACACGTACGTACATGGCGCGCTCCGCACACTCCTCCGAGCACCACATCTCCAGCTTCTCCCTAGGCACGACCTTCATCTCGCGCCCGCGCCCGCCGGGCCCGCTCCCCTTTGCGCCCCACAGAATGCGGTACTTGGCTTTGGGATCTTCCTTGCGGTGCTCACGCGGGCAGAGCGCGTACCCGCATAGACCTTCGATATTGCGTTCCAGAATCAGGTTGTCGTAGTCGGAGGGTTGAAAGGGGACGATGGCAGATTTGAAGGCCTCAGCATCGCTGGGGGAGGGGCAAGCGGGGTCCGCGGTGGGCGAGGAGGGGAACGATGTCAGCTCGAGGATCCGGTTAAGGATCAGAGCTTCTGCATCCTTTTGGGCCTGGATCCGGTGCGCGTGGTGCATAGCAATTGCCAGATGGCGCGGGTCTGGACCGGGTTTCTTCTGAGGAGTCTCTTTCTTCTGCCGCTGTTGCGGTCGCTGTCCCGGAGGTGCTGATGTTTGTCCGGGCTCGGACGCGAGGGAGCTCGAGGCGGCATGGGTAGCAGGGATGGAGGTTTTGAGTACAGATTTCGGAGGTGCTGGTGTGCTGGCCATGGCAATACGATCGAGAGATCTCTTTCTCGACTGGGTCTGGCCTGAAGTGATGGCAGAGGAAGCGATGGCGCGCTAGTTGAGCAACAGGCGGGCGGACGGGAACACGGAGCACACGACGCAAAGATCAGAGCACAGCGGGGTTCAGCGCGTGGTCAGCGCGCCGTGAGCGAGAAACGATCGCTGCTTCAGAGGAGCGGACGACACGAAGGCTCCATGAGTCGGAGGACGATGGTGGCGGGGGCAGCTCGGACAGCGGCAGAGGAAACACTACTAGCCACGCCGGGGCCCGATCGTCGCGGCTCGCTGTCCAGCGAGGCCTGAGGCCCGCCGGCGTGACGGCCCCGATGCACTGCCGTCCTCCACCGTCCTCCTCCACCACATCCCCCCGTCGAGCGCAACCCAGCGTCGGGTCCCAGCCTCTCCTGTCCTTGTCCGTTCTTTCTGAGGCTGCTTTGCTCCTCGTGCTGCTGCTGATTCCCTCTTGAATCTAAGCCTTGCCCAAGGTGCGTGCCCGCCTACCCCAGCTCTGCCGCAAGTTGGATGCTTTGCGTTTGGGATATGCCCACTGACGTACGTCAGCAAGGCCGCCATTGACCCCCATACAAAGAGAGCTCCCTTTCAGCATCCAGGTCTTACTAGTTTCTGTGGACCAAGGGTGGGAGCATTGTTTCTTATTTGTCGTTTATTACGACCAAACTACTTCACTCCTCTGTCATCTTCCCTGCTGTCCTTCGTGAACCGCTCGCAAACCTTCCCGCGCCATTGTCCACATCCCGCTCTGCCAGATGTCCATCACGCCGTTCACAGTCAGGGCGGTCTTTGAGTACTCCTCAACCCATGAAGATGACCTCAATTTCCCAATCGGCCAAATCATAACGGTGACGGCGGAGGAGGATGAGGAGTGGTACTTCGGGGAATACACGGACGACTCGGGGGCCAAGAGAGAAGGCATATTCCCCAAAAACTTTGTCGAGAAATATGAACCGCCCGCTCCGCCCAGACCATCACGGCCGAGCAGAGTCAAGAAAGACACCGATGTCGTCCCTCCGCCCGAGCCTGCGGTCGAGGCGCCAGTTCCGGAGAGCAAGCCGGAGCCGGAGCCGGAGCCTGAGGTAGAGGCGGATTCTCAAGTAAACAAAGAGACAGTTTCGCATCTGGCTCAGTCTCCTCCGTCGGTTGCACATGTCTCTTCTCCTGAAGTGCCTGTCTCACCGCCGAAGCAGGAGCAAGCTCCGGCTCCTCCGCCTGCTCCTGCTGAGCCTGCGCCAAAGCCCGCTTCCAAACCCCCACCTCCAGCGGTTGCGGACAAGCCCACTGGAAGTTCCTTCAAAGACCGCATAGCTGCATTCAACAAGGCCTCTGCGCCGCCAATTGCTCCGTTCAAGCCTGGTGGGTTGAGCTCACAAAATTCCAACGCATTCATCAAGAAGCCGTTCGTTGCGCCACCTCCCAGCAAGGACGCCTACGTTCCGCCGCCTAGGGAGCCGCCTCCAAAGATCTACAGACGAGAAGAAGATCCGGAGTTTATGGATCGCGCCGGCCGTGAGCCTCCGGTATCAGAACACCGTCCTGCTGCGACCGAGGCGGCAGAAGAACAATCTGAGGATCAACCTAAGCCAACCAGCTTGAAGGAGAGGATTGCGATGCTTCAGAAGCAGCAACTTGAACAGGCCGCACGGCATGCGGAGGCACTGCAGAAGAAGGAGAAGCCGAAGAAACCACCGAAGAAGCGCGCGGAATCACACGAGCAGGCTCCCGTTCCAGCGGAGGGCGCGGAATTAGAAAGGACGGATACAACTGAAACTGCTAGAGACCACACTTCTGCGACCGCTGCCTCTCAACTCGCAAGCCCTCCACAACCATCTCGGGAACTCATGAGCGATACGAACGATGCTGACTATTCTGCCGCCGGGGATACCGAAGATGCGGAGACATCTACTGGCAAGGAAGAACTTGATGAGCGTCCAGCACGCAGCTCACGTTCGAAATCCAGTGCCCCCGCTGAACGCAGGGAAGAGGCCGAGGGCGAGGATGAAGAGGACGAAGAGACAGAGGGAGAAGAGGAAGAGGAAATCGATCCTGAAATAAAGCGAAGAATGGAGCTCCGCGAACGGATGGCGAAGATGAGCGGTGGGATGGGCATGATGGGAATGTTTGGTCCTCCTGGCGGCCTACCTGGCCTATCTGGTCTTGGGACTCGAAAGCCTAAAGCATCTGCGGACTCTGATAGGAAAACTTCTGGTGAATCTGAGAGGACTGCCCCCCAGATGCAGGCAGCACCGGTTCCTCTCATGGCTTTACCTGGGATGATCGCCAGGAAGCCCCCTGAGCAGATATCATCCACCAGGGAAGTGGAGAAAGAAGATGAGAAGGAAGCGCAACCTGCTCCTGTTACCCAACAACACTCCCCTGAAGAAGTCCCAGATGTCGAGGATGTAGTTCATGATGAGCCATCTCCACGGGCATCCACCGATAGAGCGCCACCGCCTCCTCCTCAAGGTGAGAATGCTCCTTTTCGTATATGTCTGAGTGTCACTTAATATTCTGACAACCGATTTTAAGAGCGCCCAGTCCCAGTGCCTCCCCCGGCAGAAACCCGACCTGTTCCGCCGCCTGTGCCATCTGAACAGCCTGCACCGGCTCCGCCTGTGCCAGAATGTGTGTAACGTCCCTTAAATTACGCGGCACATAAAAAAAGCTGACGTTGGGTCTAGCACGGCCTGTTCCTCCGCCATTGAAGTCTTCAGTATCTCCTAGTCCCGGAGAGGAGTCGGATGATGAGCTCTCAGCTCACGTCAGGAATATGTCGTTGGACACTGTGGCGGGTGCTCAAGCACCTGGTGCTCCGGCCGCAGCCGCACCTCCCGTCCCCGACCAGCAGGATGTCCAACGACCACCTCGTCGCTCATCCGTCTATGACACGACCTCTCCAAAGTCTCCAACTCTTCCCTCAGAAAAACGGTTCAGTCGTCCCCCTCCACCCCTACCCACGAGTCCGCCTTTGCCGCCGGCGTCGCAGGCAAGACCGCCTCCTCCGCCTCCACCTGGCTCTGCGAGCCGTCGGTCAACCATTGACAGCAGAACCAGCGTGGTTTCTCCAACCCGCAAAACTGGGGAAGATAGCGAAGAGGAAGTCACAGAGTATGATGGAGACTACGACACCGATATCGCCCCTGGGGCGAAGTACAAAGATGCATTGAAAGCTCATGGCCGAGATTCTAGCCTTGACGACGGCACCATCACGGATGATCCATCGCTACATTCTCCAAGAAGTCCGCCAGAAAACCGCCCACCACCTCCACCTCCAACCGCTCCAAGAGCAGTGCCTCCTCCTCCGGCAGAGCCACCTAGGAGAATGTCTGTGGATGCTCCAAGAGGCCCTCCTCCACCAATTCCTCCTCCAAAAGAGCAGTCTTTTGAGGAAGACGATGAGTACGATACATATCGCGACACTGCTTCTCAACATGGCGTTCCTCCTCTTCCTCCACCAAGTGGACCACGAGAGATACCGCCCACTGTCCAACCGCGTTCCGCTGAAAATGACGAGGATGACCTGTACGATGCCTCCCCAGTACAAACTCACTCGCAACCGCCACCACCTCCACCTGAAACTTTTGCGCCTCCACCTCCTCCAAGCCATGCTCCATCCTCACCGCCGCCCCCATCGCGGAGTCAGCGTGGATCCGTTGATTTCACGAGAAACCATCCCAGCCGGAGGTCTATGGATGTCGGCCGTCCTTCATCCTCTGACCAGGGATACATTGCAATGGATGTCGATCTCGGACGGGGAAGCATATGGTGGACACAACCAAATACTCCTCCACCTGTGTTCCAGAACCGGAAAGATCTCCTTTATGAGATCGAGGAATCCAGCACAACGAAGCGGGGTGGGAAAACAACAATAACTAAGGACGTTTATGTCCTCTTCATGGACTACTCGCAGACTGTCGTCACGGTGCAGTTCGATGCCAAGAATCCGGCGGACGCAACACTTGACCAGCGGCACGAACCCCCTCCCAACAAGCCCCGCCAGGACCAGCTCGAGAACGCCCACACCCAGTTCGGTACCCGCATCGCTGATGCCGTCAACGCTATCCAGAACACGACCGTTGGAGACGGCACTCCCCACGCTCTGATCCATCATCTCCTGTCCCCACTCTCCGACGCACTGCTCCCCGTCGGGACGCGCGCCTACGGTGCCCTCGTTTACGCCAACCTTGCCAATGCTTCGGTGCAGCAGAATGATGAGATCCGTGCCGGTGACATTGTCAGCTTCCGGAACGCGCGCTTCCAGGGTCACCGCGGCACCATGCACCAGAAGTACAACATGGAGGTCGGGAAACCGGACCACGTCGGCGTTGTGGTCGACTGGGACGGAACGAAGAAGAAGATCCGCGCGTGGGAACAGGGCCGGGAGAGCAAGAAGGTCAAGATGGAGAGCTTCAAGCTGGGAGATCTGAAGAGCGGAGAATGTAAAGTGTGGCGAGTTATGCCGAGGAGTTGGGTCGGTTGGGACAACGGGAACGAGTGAAAAGAAATTTACGATATGAAGCTCTCTCTCGATCTGCCATGTAAAAGTAGGATCATTCATGATGGGTGGGATTCCTGACACTTGTTTCTTTTTGGGAATCCCCCCCTCCCCAAACTACAGGCGAGGGAAGCAAACGGTGATGCGGTGATGACCCGGACTGGGCTGGACGGAGGTGGAGAATTGAAATGACATAAATAAATAATTAGTGACTGACTGACTGACTGTTTGATTGATTGATGATTCAGATGCTTTTCTCTTGCCTCGTCTTCCTCTTTTCGAGCTTATTCCAACTTCTCTAAATGACCATCACCTACCGCTACACTCCAATATGTATCTAACTTATTATTATTATTCTTATTACCGCCAGTTCACCACCTAGCCCTACCCCTTACCCCTCTACCCATCATATTCTGCTATTGTTATTGTTATCTAGTACTCATCCATGGATACATTCATATACATATACCATACATACATACATGCACGCATGCATATCCATAACTGATTATTATCATTCGTATCTCTCTGTCCATCTATCTAATATTCTACCTAGCTATCTAGGTAGTCAAGTCAATCGCGGTTAGTGACTAAGCTGTGATGATAACATGCATGTCCCTTCCAGGTTGGGTTTGATCAATGCATTGATTTAATTTGATTAGATACAGCTTACAGACATATGTATATAACACATTGTGCTGTTCTCTTAGTAGATCTGCGTTCCTGTATAGCAATTTAAGTAGCTTAGGTAGGTCCCTACGTCTGGGCACCTAAGCCAAGGGAGAAGTAATCTTAACCCTCTCTTCTTTCCTTACCCCCTCCCCCCTTCTCTCTCTCTCTCTCCCCGAAAGCTGCCGTTTCCAGCGGTATTCAATAGTATTTTATTTATTTATTTATTGATGGTATACAAAAAAGAAAAGAAAAATCTATCTATTAACTACCTAAGGTATATACCTAGTATAGTAGTACTAAGTTGCTACGCTATGAGGGTGAATGGGAATAAAAATGGAAAAAACAAGTTTGAAAAAAAATACATCAATCCAGACAAGAAAAGAAAAGAAAAAACCCACTATCACACCTTGCACTTATCCGATCGAATTATAATTGATGAACGTAAAAAAAAATGAAGCGTTGAGAAACCTGAGCTTTTTTGGTGCCCCTTTTCCCCCGCTGATGAAAATTATACAGACACTGCTTGTCAACTGGAATGGGAATCAGAATGCGATGCGATGCAATGCAAGAAAGGAAGACAAGATAGATTACTGGCGCCCTGAATGTCAATCGACGATGACATGGCATGGCCCGTGATCAATCAATCATGATCAATCGACGGACAGTGGTCGACGAGAAGGGATAGATTAGGTAAGGTAGGGTTGTATTACAAAAGTAACAACTCCCCGGTCGGAGGCCCTCCAGCCGCTTGCGGCTGATACACCTGCTGCTGGTTCTGGTTGACGACGTACTGCGTCTGCGGGGCCCCTCCGCCGCCGCCTCCGAAGTAGTCACCGCGACCTCCCAGGTCCAGTGCTGCCATCTGCTGGCTGCCGATGCCGTTGAAGTAGAGGTCGGCTTCGTTGACGGCGGCAGAGATGTCGCCTTTGTGGCTGTTATTGTTCGTCGTTGACGAGAACGCGGTCGGGTTGAAAGGGGCGGTGAAATCAAAGACACCATTCATGCCCTCGTCTTTGGGTTTCTGCAAGGCCGGGCTGTCCTGCAGCCGCTTGGGTCTCGCGTTGCGGAAGACCTGCTGCACTGGCTTCAGGTAGACGGTTGCGAGTGTGCCCACATTAAGAAGGAGCTCTTCGAGAGTCTTTGGATCGAGCTTCTCGCTTTCCGCGGTGATGGGCGGCTTTTCGCCCATGACGATTTTCTTTGCGGCGGCAGGGTCAGTGGACAGCAGACGCCAGTACATGTAGCCTCTGTCCCTGAGATCTGGGTCGTCTGTCTCTTCCGTACACCATTTCAGAACCTGGGGTACTAGCTGTTGACCCTTTGTCGGGCGTTGGATAAATAACTTCACGGTGGCCGTGAGCAGGGCGAGCTGCACTTCGATAGGTTCATCGTGGAAGGTAGCCAGATAGTCCTGAAGGAAGCCATCCGAATTCTCAATTCGGTCAGCATACTGTCCGATGATCCAGATAATGGCAGCTTTCGCTTCCGGCTCATCCAGCTCGTCAATGTTCTGGATGACGGCTCCAATGATGCCCTCGTACTGATTAGGGTATTTGCGGAAGATATTCCGAATCACCACCGTCGCTTCTTGCACGATGTAGGGGATCTTGGCGTTGACCAAGTCCAGGAGGGTGTCGATGCACTCTCTCGCAGCAGACTCGATCTTGATCGCCAGTTTTCCGATGGCGCGCACAGCTTTGCGCACGAAATGAACGTCAATCTCCGTCGCATATCTATGGGCACCGTCAGTAAAAGCCTCCGCATGCTGTCAGACCAGGCAGACTTACTCCCGAAGCTCGTTCAACACAACTGAAATGTTGTCCTTCGTGGCAAGCATGAAGATCAATTCCAACTTGGTAACCTTAACGTAGATTGGGTCATTATATTTACAGAAGAATACCCGGATATCATTCCGTAGTACCTCGGGTCTCTTCTGCAGGATGAGGATCGCGTTTCGAAGCGCCAGATATTGAATTTCCGGTGGCTTCGATAACAGGGTGACAAGGGGCGGTGACAGCTTTTTTGACAGGGAGGTGATTTGTCTTTCGTCGGAGATGTAGTTCATGAGGTACAGTATGACGCGCATGGCGGTTAGGACGACAGCTGAGTTGGAGTGAGATAGTCGAGGAGCAATCCGTTCTGCGAGCATCACCGCTTCTGATGACTCTTTCGGTACGAAAGACATTAGCGCCTCAAGGATGTATGTCTGGCCCCATCTACCCAGCATTAGAAACAGATGCCGCACAAGAAGCTGCAAAGGGGGTCACATACTCAGAGCAGTCTGGCAATATCGACACCACCTTCGATGCGCTCACGTAGTCAATAGTCAGAGTAATGGATTCGCTCCGTTCCCAAATATCCACCAATGCAGCGAGGACGCTCGCGACCACGGTAGGGTTCTCGTCTCTCAACATCTTATTTAGTCGATCGATGAGGTCTGAGTTTTCCACCATTCTCTTGTCGTGCTCGTAAAGTTTTGCGACACAAAAGGCCGCAGTTTTGCGGACATAGGGGTCCATGTCCTCCATCAACCGTTTCAGGGGCTGGACCGTCGCCTCCACGAACTCGCGGACGTGGATGTAGGAAATTGTCCGCAGAGCCAACGCACGAACCAGTGGATTGCTATCTTCCATATCCTGGAGCACGCTCCGTCAGCGGAATTGAAAAAATCAATGCCAGGGGAATATCGTATGCATACATCCACTAGCCTAGGCAGCGCCTTCACAGCAACCTCCGGCTTCGACCTCGCATAATTGACCAGGAAGAGGAAGCACCTGTCACAGCACCATCAGCGGCCGCTCCTCTCCAGGCAGTTAAGAACCATGTATATCCATCCTCTCACGACGTACATCTTCTTGATCTCCAAGCTCGGGATGTTCATGCAGTCGATGATGTCCTCGAACAGGGCGATCATATCGTTGTTGCTCATGGTCATGTTGGCGACGATCTTCTTGAGGGCGATCTTCTTCGCGGAGTAATTCTTGTCCTTCTTGCCGCCGCTGTTGAGCTCCTGCCGCAGCTCCGCGACTTTGCCCTGCGGAGTACGAGCATAGTGTGAGCTAGGGTACGGCGCATACAGGATGACTCCGATGAACATTGGGAACCAAAATCAACGGGGGAGGATAATGGGACGATAATAGGAGCGGGGCATATCAGGGCAGCAACAAGGAGGGGTGACGCCTTTGTAGTCTCGTGACGGTCATATGCGCGAGACTGCCACACGGGAGCCGTCTGAGCAACGACGGAGTCGACATCGGACGGGCGAGGCTTTCGACTCAGGCCACTTCCCTGCCCGTCTGCCATTGGAAGGTGCGGCGCAGACAGACGCAGTGTCTCCAGAGCAAACGGGACCGTAGTGCAGAGCTGGCAGGCGGATATGATATAAATCGGGAGGGGGGAGAAGCAAGGACGTACCCTGGCGAAGAGCTTCGCGTCTCCCCCGCTGGAGCTCATGGTGGCTTGAATGGGAGATGACTCCTCTCGTTTTTCTCTTCAGATAGCGCTCGGTCCGAACTTGACAGGATGGTCACCACCAGTCGAATCACATGGGACGGTGTTCGTTGGATGAGGGGGATAAGGAAAGCTTTCGGCGCTGCTTAACTGGTTGGCTGCACGCGAGGCAGAGCGCCGTCCATGCCTCACTCGACTGTCGATCACGCCAGGAAAGGGGGGAAGGGAAAACGAAGCGACAGGCGAGAAACGAACCCAAGACGCTGCGACGACTTCGAATAGTAATGGTACCCTGAGGGTCAGCACGAGTTTCTCGCGACCTTGCTGGAGAGAGCGGCCGGAGAGCGACGAGGCCCAGCGTCTCCGAGTGGACCGCCTTCCGCGCGCCGCCCCAGCCGACTCTCCGCAACGGCGCGACTCCTGTAGATCGATAGCTAATTTAATATCTCACATCTCTGCGAGGATCAAGACGACCGTGGACAGCATCGTCTCGAGATCTTCTCTCTCTGCTCCATGGCTTATACAGCCTCTTCTCTCCCGCCTCCTCCGCCCCCAAAATGGGTCGTTGAACTGAACAATCCCGCGCCAGCGCGGCTCCCGAAGACATCCAACATCCCCGACCCGCCAGGTTACTCCAGTAAGGCCGCTGGAAAACAGGTATGATCCTGCTCTAAGAAAGATAAAGAGAAAGAGAGCGGGAGAAAGAAAAATTCTACCGCACCAGCCTTCTGTTTTAAATTAAACCCTTAAAAAAGCGCAACACGCAAGCTGACGCAAACCCTCTCACCCAGCGCGCTCAACAACCTTCCACCACCACGACGACGACTACTCCCACCCGCCGCCCCATCGAAACCGACACCCTGAAGCTGAAAAAGGCCTGGGAGATCGCCCTGGCGCCCTCGAAGCAGATCCCCATGAACGCCATCATGATGTACATGTCGGGCAACAGCCTGCAGATCTTCAGCATCATGATGGTGTTCATGCTGTTCAAGGGCCCCATCCAGGGCCTGCTGGCGACCAACACCGCCTTCGCCAAGTTCGAGACGGACGCGACGCGCGCGAGGCTGGTGGGCCCCAAGGCCGTGTACGTGCTGATGCAGCTGGTGCTGCTGGCGCTGGGCGTGTGGAAGGTGAATAAGATGGGGCTGTTGCCGTATGTTTTCTTCCCCTTCCCTTCTCTTTCCTTTTTCTCATTATATTTCTCCTTCTTCGGAGACGGTGCATAGCTGATGGGTTCTGCATGGATAGGACCACGAGATCGGACTGGCTGGCATGGGAGTCGGAACGGGTACCGCTGGAGCGGGCTTACTTTGCCTTTGGTTGATGAGGTGATGAGGCCAGTGCAATGATAGACATGTTTATTTTGTAATGTGACGTACGAGCAAGTTATAGTTCCTATAGACGTGTCGCGTTGACACTACGCATGGCTTCTTATTATGTGATGCAGTGTTATAGCCGGAGTTGGCATAAAGGAGGGGTATGTCATGCAGGGAGCACGTGACAATGGATCAAAACCCCCCCATCCTGATCCAACGAAGCCTTATGA
>JGI26051J44788_1000202_pt1 | contig 37393 bp, 41 predicted proteins | sample HigsolmetaGSP13D_FD_44788 | JGI IMG/M metagenome (IMG submission 44788) | reverse complement strand
TCTCTTTGCCTTTTGGCTTAGATCAAGTGTAGTATCTGTTCTTTTCAGTTTAATCTCTGAAAGTGTTCTAAGGAACACAACATTGATTAATCTTATTTTTGTACCGCGTGGCGGGACCTCTGTGCTTGCGCATGCCCCGTCGCACTGTGTCATCGGGCTTACACTACCCCCGATAGACGCGAACGCCAACACCCTTTTTTCATCAAGTCCGTCGGCTTGTTTCCGGCGGGTTGGAGAAGAAAGGGTCCATTATATAAATGTAGAAATCGGAATCGTGTGGATAGGATCTCTAGTAGTATCCTTCATATGAAAGGTGATGGATGGGTTATCGACATCGCCACGGAGGGAAGGTGATGTTGATTGAGATGTTCGATGACGTTCGCTGTGGTTGATTACTGTGTATATAGACCTTTATGGATGATTGCCATAGAAATATATGGACCAGAAAGCGTCTATCGTTACACTGTTGTAGAGAGTCCACTTCTATGAATCTGAAGCTCTTGCCAATCATGTAGAAAGGATCTCTTCCTCTTTGCCATCATGGGCCTGTACCTCGAGTCGTAGCGTCATATTGTTAATCACCGATCACTGAGTTATCGAATCACGTGATCCTTATAGGCAGGTGCTGTCCTCGGTCCACTCAACTTTTCGGCTGGTGCAACTCACACCGCCTAGGCTACCGCCTATTGCTTGGACTTGATATATCGATATATCAGATCCGCAACTTCACCAGTCACATCCTTCTACAATATCTTGCGCTGCACACAACCATAAGACAGTCAGTTCTTCTTGCTGCTTAATACTGCGCCCGGTTTCTTTGCTCATTTCTCTATTTTTCCTCTCGCAGTCTCCCTTATCTTTCTTGGAGTTCTGCGCCCAAAGTCTACACTTACTGAGCGCTCGCGGTCTACGCTTCTTACGGTTATCACCATGGGCTCCGTCGTGCTTCCACATCTTCCAACTGCTTGGCATGTAGACCAAGCAATTCTTTCCGAAGAAGAGAGGCTTGTGGTAAGTTTTTCCCTGTCCTTTTCGCATTATCATGACTGTCTGACGCCGATAAACAGGTCATCCGCTTCGGACGGGACTATGATCCCGATTGTATGCGGCAGGACGAAGTTCTATACAAGATCGCGCCGCGGGTCAAGAGTAAGTTGAGAGACCGGGGCTTCCCGTCCTTCAAAACCATGGAACGGAATGTCACTGACGGAGTCTTTCCTCCCTCGCCGCAGACTTCGCCGTGATCTACCTGTGCGACATCGATCAGGTCCCCGACTTCAACGTCATGTACGAGCTGTACGATCCGATGACGATCATGTTCTTCTACCGCAACAAGCACATGATGTGCGACTTCGGGACCGGTAACAACAACAAGCTCAATTGGGTGCTCGAGGACAAGCAGGAGTTGATCGACATCATCGAGACGATCTACAAGGGCGCGAAGAAGGGGAGGGGTCTGGTCGTTAGCCCGAAGGGTAAGGACGCTCACGCTCCGTGTAGCACCGCCTGTCCGTCGGGATTATGCTAACGGGTGAATTCTGCAGATTATTCGACCAGATACAGATACTGAGCATTTTCTCTGTTCTTTGGCTGGCAGTGCGAGTTACGTTATATTGCTACGAGGTTGATGATATTGCACGAGGTGGCGGGGAAAAATTGGGTTATGGCGCATCGGTGATTTGTTTTGATTTAAGGCAAGCATGTCATCCTAGGCTTTAGTTGCTGTCCGCTCGTTATTAATGGAAATCGTCAACTTCAGGAGAGTTCTAAGTTTCTGCATGGTTCTTCCTCTTCTGTTTATCGACAAAAAAGTAGGCCCCCTCTGTAGGTCTGGCACCTTGCTTGGGTTAAGGGAATCGCGTCATCAGGTTCTTCAGCTTTGACTGCTCTTTCCTGGGACATTTCAGGCTTGTCTGCTTGCTCATTAACAGGCTCGGGCCATTGTCAAGCAATGGTCCATCGGCATGCCTCTTCATAAACACTATCCTTTTACCTGCTCGGTCGTAAGAATCGCACTGCATCTCTGCTTGGCTGACCAGCTAATGTTTCACCGTCGGAAGTTAACGAAGCGAAATTTAGCTGGAAAAACAAAGCTGGACTCTGAAAACTACTTGGTATATTTATTTGAATGATGGTAGAGCACTAACCTGGAAGCTAAGTAACGACATGCCACAGACCATTACGATGTTTAGAAAGTTCTTTAGTTCGCTCTATTGAAATCAAACTAGCTTTGCAATTGGAATGTTACTATCTCTCGCATTCAGCTATTTACCTGTAGGATCTAATATCTAGAATCGATGTTAAAATGAGAAAGCTTCTCGTGGATTTAGTTTCCGAGACATGTGGTAGCACTGTATATCGCCCCGCCGACTTCCCCCACAAAATACATCGGCCCCTCCATTTCGACTGAGACGGTTCCTGTCGGAGCTGGAGGACCATTTTCTCCTCCTAAGTCTAGACAGAAAGTAGTGAATACAGGTTGTGATCCCATTTTTGTAGTTTGAGATGTAAGGGCGCGTGCTCTTGGCACCTCAGCTCCGGCCGCAATTTCATCACTACTTTTATGTGACAGTACCCACATCCGACGACCCTACTACTACTTCCCGAGAAGCCTAGCACTACTTGCACCACAGCAACGCAACGCAACAGGAGATTAAGGAACTTTCAAAATGATCGATCCGGCCATCTTCGAGCAACTGCAGGCGAAGATCGATGAGGAGAGCACCGTCCGCGATGTGAGCGCCCCTCTTGACCGAACTGCTTCGACTTACCTACCGCCAAGACTCGCGAAGAACGACGTCAGAAAGCTTACTTGCTATGTTGCCAGGAGCTTCACGAGATTGTCCAGACGCTGGCGCGGAGAGGTTGGTCTTTCTCTCTCTCTTATTACAGATCTTGCTCAGAAGATTTGTCTCCGGTTGCATGCTTGAGACATCTACATCTTTTTTGTGACTTGATGCTGGGCTTTCTGTACTTCTCAAACAGAACTGACGCGATATGCTTCTACAGGGAGGTCTACGCAGGCCGTCCTCTCACGGGCTCATTCTACGCCTGCGGATAAGTGTAAGTGATTTATTGCTCTCTTTCTTTTTCTTTCACTCTTTTCTCATGTCTGTTTGTTACTTGTTCTTTGGATTCTCTTCAGTTCTATCTCAACTGGCTCTTGATCCGATGTCAATCCTTCTTCATTCTCAATCAATCCAATCAGTTATGATACGACAATATATCATTTGGGCCAAGTTTGTTTTATGTGATCAATGGATGCGATGCAGATGACTGACAAGAAAAGGAGAGCAAAAAGTAACCCCCATCCTCGAGGACGCGACCAAAGAGATCCTCGCGCAGAAGGAGGAAGTGGCCCGTCTCAAGGCCGTCGCATCCCAGCACCCTTTCTACAAGTACAACGGGGTGTGGACGCGCGAGCTGCAGAACCTTGTGAGTCCGATCCGCCCCTTGGTCATGTCATGATTGAATGATTTGGTATTTGTGATGCCACAAGGCGCCAAATGGCGCTGGATGAAACATGGTCTACTAACTGATAATCCTATCTATTGCGGGAGGGATGATAGGTATTTTCGATCGAGCTCTGCGCCTGGCTGGGTGGGCTGTCGGAGTACAAGAGCTCGCCGTCCGCTGCGTTCATGACGATTGAGGAGGTTGGGAAGTTCTTGGATAGTATGTCTCCTTCCCCCTCTATCGTATGCATACATCCATAACGCTCGTTATCTTCTGGGAGCTAGCTAGCTAACAATATACGTACGCCAGTCCCCGTCAACCTCAAAGGAGAGGACGCCTTCCACCTCACGATCGAGGAGTACCTCCTCGCGCTGATCTCGATGGTCGAGGAGCTGGTACGCTTCTTCTATCCTCTCTGCGGCTTTTGCTGCTGCTTCTTGCTCTCCTTCAAATCGACTGACATGAAAGCCCAGGCCCGTCTCGCAGTCAACTCGGTCACGCTGGGCGACTACCACCGCCCGGTGCAGATCGGCAACTTCATAAAGGACATGTTCGCCGGGTTCCAGCTGCTGAACCTGAAGAACGATATCCTGCGCAAGAGGAGCGACGGGATCAAGTACAGTGTATGTTTCTTTCTTTTCTTTTCTTTGCCCCTGTTCGTCTCTTTCTATCAATCTGTCCGTAAGGATGGAGGAATTGCTTGATTTCTAGCCCTTATGCCCAAGAATCTCCCTGCTGATTCCCACATGTAGGTCAAGAAAGTCGAGGATGTCGTGTACGACCTCTCGCTTCGGAACCTGATCCCGAAGGGGAGCGGTGCAGCGTGATGGATGGCAGACTTATTCCCTAGTTTCCCTTTGCCAGAGTCTTGGGAGGGGGATTGTGACTTATCAATGATGAAGCCATCGTATGATCATGGCGTAGTACTTATGGCAGGGGGGGAATGGGGTAGAAAAAAATTGAAAGGGATAGTATGAGAAAAAATTGAGAAGGAGGTATAGTAATATCAGATATGGAGTAAAATTCCAAAGAGCAGCCTGAAGACCGTATAACATTCATGGATCCGAATGGTACTAGCCGAGGAGCCTTGCAAGGAGATTGGGAAATTAAGATCCATCAATATGCATCCCGTTGAATGGTATCATGTTGTTACCGTCCATTTCGGATCGGTCAGAGCATACTAGTTGTGTTAGGTTCGGATCCTCCAAACGGACTCTGATAGAATACATGACAATAATCAGGCACACACACCGTTTCGAACCATGGTATCATCATCTCATCCATCCTCACTCCATCCACAAACATTATTATATAACAATTCAAGACAACTTGGCCTGCTCCCCCTCCTTCGCCTTATTCGCCTTGGCCTTCTCAATCTCCTTCAGAATCGTCTCCTCCAGACTCTCCGGCTTGGTCGTGCTCGCCCAGCGCCCGACAACCTTGCCCTCCGCGGAGATCAAGAACTTCTCAAAGTTCCACTTGACCCGCTTCAGGCCCATGATGCCCGGCATCTCGTTCTTCATCCACTCCCACACGGGCTCCGCCTTGTCGCCGTTGACCTCGGTCTTGCCCAGCACCGGGAACGTCACGCCGTAGTTGACCTGGCAGAAGGTCTGGATCTCGTCGTTGGTGCCCGGGTCCTGGCCGCCGAACTGGTTGCAGGGGAAGCCGAGGATGGTGAAGGAGTCCGGGTGCTTGGATTGAATGGACTGGTAGAGGGATTCAAGGCCCTTGAATTGCGGGGTGAAGCCGCATTTGGAGGCGGTGTTGACGGCGAGGACGACTTTGCCTCTGAGGGAGGAGAGGGGGAAGGGGTCGCCCTTCTCTGGAAGGGGCAGTCAGCTTGAATGGGTCGTGCTGATGACTGTATAAAGATGCTCCAGGATGGAGGTGCGGGGAGCTGCGGGGATGGGATGGGACGGAATGAGAGGGAGGGACATACTGTCTTTGGGCTCGAAGTCAAAGAAGGTCCTTGCGGAGGACATGGTTCCGGTATCTGGGTCCTGGTTCTGGTTCTGGTTCTTCCGGCTCTGACTCTGAAATCCGCGAGTCTGGTAGTGTAGGCTTAGGCTCTTCGACGATGGAGCTGGCTTCGAGGAGGTTGGGTCCCGGAGACTAGTAGTAGCTGTCGCAGCGGCCGGGCAGAGGCGGAACACGGAACGAGACGCAACCCGAGACGGTACTCGTCGACAGGCAGTAGTCGCAGATATAGATATACGGCAGACCGCGGAAGAGGCCGGTGATGGTATCCGCATGGCACAGGACCTGAACCCGGGCGCAGCAGCTTCTTATGTCGCAGTCGAGCGAAGGAGGGGACCTGCGGTCGTGAGGGGCCGGCGCCGGCGGAGAGACGAGAGACCAGACCCGTCCGCGCGGTGCCTCGGTCCATGCCCAGCCTTACGTACGTATTGCTCCATCGGGCAATACGTTCACTGCCTAGAACAGAGCTATGGCTCTCATGGAGGCATGATTTGGAATTCTTTTTCGACTTGGGCGAGCTGGCGGCCTCTTGATCGTCAAGCACAGACCTCCCCTCCCGAGGTCTATCCGAGGAGCTGCCGCATGCCGACGACGAGAGGTGCCATGCTCGCCATGCAACCGGTTTCAGGCACGCCAACGAGGAGAATTTCGCGACCTGCCACTGTAGGTTGGAGTCCAGATGGCCCTGGATTGATTTTCCGTTTCATGTTCAGACCTCAGACGACGGGCGCAGCATGCAAAGAGCTTTTTCGCCGTTTTCGGCCGCTGGGTTGATCACCAAGACACATACACATGTTGAGCAATGATGTGGATCCGTCACAGGCACGCAAGGATCGACCGGTGACAGCTCTGCCCGACGCCGGATATGCTCCGTGTTTTGCTAACCGCAGATGTATATGTATCTGTGGGGATCCATCTAAGGAAGATCCGGCGTTGAAATATTATTTATTTTTGTGGCGCAGCACTAAGCACTTTATTCTTGATGCTGTGCATGATTATGATCTCATAAATTGCGTGACAGTATAGAAAAAGAAATGTACCTGTTTTGGCATCCATTCAAGAAATATATTCATATCTTTATATGCGCATCCTCTAAGCGCAGAATTGAGTTGGATGCTTAAGCACGGTTATATTGTATCAAGCGGGTAGTACATTGCGTGGGAATGTGAATAATATATTTCGAGTAACTGGCGCCAGCCTGATTATAAATCACGTAGGGCATCATCACAGTGCCATACTTCATCGCCGGCCATATGCGGCTGTCTCTAACCATTTTTAGTTTTCTCTCTCCGCGGGCCTTGCTTGGCCGCGCTGCGTCGCTCAACGATGACATCTCCGATCGGGAGTTTCATCACACTCTCCCATTGCACTGCACTGCCTCCGTGCTATGGAGGTTCGCGCGACATTGAGGCCGAGGTCGAGCTAGCTACGGTAGCCAGCTTTCCGTAGTTTGATGAAATGACCCGACGCAGCAGCCCGTCATGCTCTGCACCATCTTCCCCTTCGGGGAGGGCTGGTCATCGCCATCGCGGACTCATCCCGTAACACGAAACAGGACGGAAAGAGAGGCGGAGAGGACGCAGGGATCCAGACCAGGCCAGCCCAAGTCAACGACGAGCATATCTGTCTGTCCCTCCCGTGGGACAGAGGAGTCGACCGACACATGTCTCCTCCACCATCCACTGTAGAAACACCTCGCCCTCCTGGCCAGGGCTCTCCATCTTCTACCAATCACACAGTATGTGGTTCTATTTCCCCAACTCCTCCCTCAAAACATCCACATCCAACTCCCCCATCACCCCCAGCACCACCCCCAGGCTCTCCATGAACCCGTTCACCGCTACCCGCAGCATCCGGTTCGTCGTCGCGCGGTACGTCGTCTGCAGCACCGTCTTCTTCTCCTCATCTACCTCCTCTTCTTCCTGTTGTTCTTGATTTCCGCTAGCCGCGGGGTGCGACGGGGCGGTAAGGGTAAAGCTCCGCCGGACAAACGGGGACAGTTCGGCGTCGACTTGGAGGGCGCGGAGGGCGGAGGAGGCGAGGCGGTGGCTGGGGAGGGGGAGGGAGATGGTTCTGTTTGGAAAATATCTGTCAGTTCTCTATATCTGTTTATTCATTGATTCATTATATGCGTTATGGGGTAGGGATAGGTACGTACAAAGAGTAAGGAAACTCGGAGTCCGAGGAAGAGGAAGAAGAGGTCGCTGCGGTAGCCATGGTGGTTTTTATTCCCTTGTCTGTCTGTCTGTCCGTCTGGCTCTCGAAATGCGACGAGGTGGGTGAGGAGCCAATCAATCAATCAATCGCAATCACCGAATGGATTAATAAAAAAAATCAGTTCTCGTCACACAATTCTGATAGGTGAGGTGCGCTGAACCGCGCCCTCCGCTGCGTCGCTTACCCGTCGGCGTAGTCACACACAGCCGCCCGAGTCGCCGACACACACTGGTGGGGGTGCCCACGTGCAATTAATGACCCGATTTATGCACTGATGACTCAGCGCCGATAGTTATGCAGCCATGCATAAGACCGTGTAGTGCACATGTGCAGTCCACGACTTACTAAGACCGCACTCGACTCTCCTGCTTATGATACCGTACGGAGTACTCTGCGCTGATTTGCTTTTGTTTCAAAGTTCAGTGGGCTACGAACCGGCTTGTTGATTGAAATTTATAGCTAGATTTCTGGGGACAGGCTGAATCTGAGGCTGTCGCCCGCATTTCAGATGTTCGACGGCAGTAGGTGCTCTGAACCGTGAGATTATATATATCTATCAACTCCCCGATCCAGGGTTCACAGCCCGAGGGATACTAAAAGATCAACTCATGCTGCGCGACACACTTCGGACAGTATTTTGTTGGAATATAAGGTCGGAAACTTACAAAGACAAATAGGTAGCGTTGTCCTTTTTTTGTCTAACATATTCTGTCCCAAGGTTCGCCTTTGCGTTGGGGTTCGAAAACCCGATCTACATTAGATCTACTCTCCAACAGCTACGAAAGTTTTAAAATAGTCATACAAGGACCGTTTACTGATAGATGGAGCAAAACTTATGCAAAACCGCAACTCTTTGAAGTTTAACACTATGTACCAAATCCTCTATGAGAAAAAAGAATTCCTCTCAGAGGAGAGTTGAAGAAATCGCAAAAAGCTAATTGCCATGGCGCCCCCGCATAGTCATGTCTTCGTCTAGTTGTTAACGGTCGAGACTAAGATACCGGAGCCTCACATGACACGAAAACAGAAGACCCAAAACACTCCGCGCAAAAACGACAAATTTACAGAGTGAAGCCGAGAGCCTGGACGAGCTGGGTAGGGGTGATGAGGCCTGTTCCGTTGGATTCGAAGTTAGTCATGCATTCGTTCCAAACTGATGGCGCACTAGACGCCGGATTGAAGATGGAGATAATAAACGTACCCTGCTCGAGAGCGTTGACAAGGTTCTGGCCGTTCAGCTCAACGTTGACGCCGAGAAGGCCCTGCAGGTTCTGGAGAACCTGCAGCGAGAGCAGGCCACCAGTCAGGTCGGTAACCTGGCCGAGAAGGCCGCCAGTAAGGCCGCTGACGAGGTCACGGGCACCAAGGTCTTGGAGCGTGGTTAGTCAAGTAAACATCCCAGGAAACTGGATTGCTACTTACGCTGCTTAGCGTCGGCAACAGCGCCCTCAACGGTGGTCTTGGCGTCGTTGAATGCACTGCCGGCAGTGCTCGGGAGGACGTCCCTCTTGGTGGTGGCCGCTCCGGCGATGCGCTGAAGCTGCGACTGGACGATCGCGAGCTCTGATAAAATGTCAGCTACCAATTTTTTTTTTCCAATATCTCGCAAGACATACGCTGCTTCACAGCGGTGACATCGGCGCAGTTGGCAACCCCAGCCGTGAGGTTCTCAACATTGGCGATAACGGTGTCGACATTGGCAAGAGTGGTGGTGAGGGCCTGGTTGGGGTTGATGGCGGCAGCGGAGGCAGCGCCGGCAATAGCCAGGGTGGCGACGATTCCAGTGAACTTCATTGTTGCGGTTTTTGCAAAAAGGAGCGACTGGTTATTGAAAAGGAGTGTATGGAGTTGGCGAACGAGGGACGCGAATGGGCAACTGGCTCTGGAAGAGAACGACTGCTTGGTTGAAGAGACGAGAGGAAGTGCAGGCTGGCTGGCTGGCGGTTTATATACACTCGACCACAATGACAGGCAGTAGCCCCTTTTCTGGAGGTCAGCACCCCAAACCAGCTCGTTGGGCCTGCATCCAGTCTGGCTGAGGGCAGTAGCGTGCCCTGTGCAGATCAGAGGTGGACGACAAAGAGGAGTCAATTAGCTTCCAACGATAATATCGATCGCCACACCAAGGAAGTTAAGGTCACCCTTCTGATCTCCGCCCGGGATCCGATCGGCGACTCAAGGTATAGCGATTCGCCTCGTGGTTGCTGAAACGGTCCAAGTTTAACGAGGCTAAGCTCTGCATGGACCTAACTCTCCGACATCATGGGGCCCGAGAGGGGGTGACGGATAACTGCCACTTGATGATGGCTAGGAACCGCTGTCCACAAGACAGATAGGGAGGACCATGATAGGACGGAGTAAATGAAGGGATGTACGCACCCGGTGACAATGTCCTTTGTTTCATTGTTGACCCCCCTGACCGGGGGACAGGACGAGGTCGACGGATGCGGCAGATGGAGGAGATTCCGTTGGCAACGTGACGGGCACGACCGCACCGCTGGAACATCGGGCGGCGCGGGGCGAGGGGCTACGCGCGCGGGCCGGGGGCCGGCGCCATGCCCGGCGGCGATCCCTCGCCGTTTCGAGCCGCCAAGACCGCATCCGCCCATCGCCAACACTGCCGGCCTCCACCCGCCCGCTGATCTGAATTTGTCGTCTGCCTGCCCGCCGTTTCCCTCACCTTGTCAAGGCGCTCCCAGCGGATGCTGTAGGCGGTGTGTTTCACGACGGTGATATAACCTAGCGCCGTGACACGTCGCAGAATATCTACAGACTACTGTGTAGCTTCGCTTCCGGCTCTTTGGGCCGGATCATCGTGGCTTGACCAGTCTGCACACAGGCCACGGACTGTGGTTGCGAACGGGGATTAATTAATCATTTGCACGGAGTAGATGTCGCACGAGTCACGACTTGAGCGTTTGGCCCAACTCTATCCCCTGTCGATCTCTGATAACCTAATTTTCTAATGAGGTAGGTTTTTCTCCAGCACCGTATCCGACGCCAATCCATCGCACATATCCGAACGGTGATGGGGTGGAGAATAATGTAACCACGCTCATGAACACCGCCAGCGAAGATCCTCAAGGCGCATATGGCCTCTAATCTATTCGCTATTGAGCACAGAAGAATGCAGTACACGTTTAGTCTTGAATGGGGCATACAGTTGGAAGAACCGACACCCTTTCTCGATCGGCCAATTACCGAGAAATTTATCAACTCATCGTCTGACAATTGGCGAGCTCAATACGGTGCAGCGTGCAGATGAAGCGGTCTACGCAGTAGCTCTTATTCCCATGTCCAGACTACCAATCGCCTTCAGTTCTCCCGCTGCAATGCGTCGGAGGATGCTTGACAGTGATAGCAACAAAGCCTGGAATACGATGCACAACTACGCAGTATGATCAAGCCAAAGTGCTAACGGTGTTGTCTTTCACCCAAGCAAGCAGTCGAACCCGGGACGGCACCTCAACCGTCTTCAGGACCCTCAGGTTTTGACCCGATAACAATGCAGCCGCAGCATGACAGGAACACTGGCCTTTCATTTTGTGGAGGTCTGCAAAGCAGACCAGGATCAGGTTGGGCCAGCTCCTATGTGCCTCGCAGACCCAAAGCCCTAAGAACGAGCAGTGAAGCCATCCTTTCTCTTGGATTGACGCAGTATTGCTGGGTATGACGCCCATCAAAAGAGCAAAAGGTCTTATCATCTGCTGGACATACTGCCATGAGGATGACATGCGATTGTCTCATCCCAGCTGCAGGGAGAGGATATGGGCTGAAATCGGGTCATAGATCCCCGGAGTTTTGACAATGTGGATAGGCTTGGAAATCATGAAATAGCAGCGAGGCTGGGTGCAGCTCTGTCAATCTGCAACCCGTCAATGGAGAACAGTTCAATATTTTCTTCGCAAGCAAGAAATTCTGCCAGACCTGCAGTCCTGAACACCGGCACTTGAAGGGAGATATCTGGTCTTTGACCCTTGAGATATGCTGTGAATGTCAGGCTGGGTTTGACGTCTTCTGGAAAATGCAGTCTGGGGAATGCTGTGGTGGATGGATTTTGCTGCATGCTCACATGAACCCATGCAGCATGTTCAAGCTCAGGCATTTTCTTTCATGTTGCTGAGTTTTGTTGTGGGAGCATCTGGGGATGGTTGTTTGTTCCTGAGCGACTGGACGCGGGACGGGCCTGCTTGGCGGCGGGCGGTGGGCGGTGGGCAGCGGATGCCTCAGGCCTACACACGTTGTCCTGTCAACCGCCGCGCGCTAGCCCCATCAGGTGAATCAAAACATAACAGTCGCCTAGCGTGCATCGCAGTTGCCCAAAAAGTGTCATGCTTCCATCTCGAGCTTCATCTTCCTCTCCCTCCGCGTCTTCCTCTCTCCTTCACAGCAGTCTCTCCTTGCGCTAGGGCCGGCTTCAAGGCATCTCCTATCTTCCAGCACATCCTCTCTATCCTTATTCACCCAATTGCTCCCTGCCGTCGAGCTGTCTCCAGCTGCAGATCAATCGTCTGGACGTTTACCGTCGACCCATGAACGTTCAGTTCTGATCTGCTCCATTTCCTCTATCCTTGCCCGAAAACTTCTATTCTTCGACGCGTATCGAGGCATCCTTCCGCCAAATTTAGGTTCTCAGTTTTCTCCAACCTCCATCTCACTGTTGTCTAGCTGTGTACCTCGATCCCAGCACGGACGCCGCAAGGAAAAATGTCAACAATGCAGGATAGCTATGGGCAGGTAATCGAGTATATTCAAGGTGCGTGTCCTGCGCCTGCGGGACGAAAAGCAGTCCGGCATTTCCTGGAATGCAATTCGCATATTCAATGCCTGACCGTGCTGCAGATCGACTGTACCTCGCCTCTTATGACTCTCCCCCGAACTCTCAGACGCCTTTCCCGTATGCCTCGCAGCAGCCCAAGTCGCCCAGCAAGCGATCTGCCCGGAGTCAGAGCCCGGGGGCAGCGCCGTCGAAAAGCCGTTCTCCGGTGTATTTCACTATTGACGACACCCTCCTTTATAACGCGTTCCATGCAGACTTCGGTCCTCTCCACATCGGCCATCTTTACCGATTTGCAGTTCACTTCCACGAGATCCTTGGCGCTCCCGCGAATGCCGATCGTCCTGTTGTCTTCTACAGCAAGACAGACTCGCGGAGCCGTGCCAATGCGGCGTGCTTGTTAGCCTGCTACATGGTACTCATCCAGTCTTGGCCACCCCATCTTGCGCTTGCACCCATCGCCCAGGCCGATCCCCCGTACATGCCGTTCCGCGACGCTGGGTATAGCCAAGCAGATTATACCCTGAGTATACAGGATGTGGTGTACGGCGTTTGGAAGGCGAAGGAGGAGTCGCTGTGCAGTCTGAAAGATTTCAGTCTTGAGGAGTACGTACCACCGCCGCATCGGGCTGGATCGTAACGCTCACAATATACCAGGTATGAAAAGTACGAGCGCGTAGATATGGGTGATTTCAACTGGATCACTCCCCACTTCCTCGCCTTCGCCTCCCCGCAGCACGAGCCGACGACGGTTATTCCCCCGGGCACCCCCGAATATGCTGCTCTTCCGTCCACGGTCTCGGAAGTTCTTGCCTCGAATCTACCGGTTCCGTTTAAAAACGTCCTGTCGCATTTCTCCTCGAGAAACGTGGGGCTAGTTGTGCGGTTGAATTCCCAGCTCTACTCCTCGTCGTATTTCACGGCATTGGGCATCAGCCATATCGACATGATCTTCGAAGACGGCACTTGCCCTCCGCTGCCGCTGGTGAGACGGTTCATCAAACTGGCCCATGACATGATCACTGTCAAGAACAAGGCAATTGCGGTGCATTGCAAGGCCGGGTTGGGCCGTACCGGATGCCTCATTGGAGCCTATCTGATCTATAGATATGGATTCACTGCCAATGAGATAATTGCGTATATGAGATTCATGAGACCGGGTATGGTGGTTGGACCTCAGCAGCATTGGTTGCATCTCAATCAGGGCACTTTCAGAGAGTGGTGGTTTGAGGACACGATGAGAGAGAAGCTTGGCCTCGCAGCGCCAGCAACACCCGCCCGACCAACCCAGAAGCAGCGCACGAGCAACGGGCAGACCGCCACGCCGCCGAATGGAAGCCATTCGAAGCGCCCCGCACTCGGAGAGATCGACCACAATGAAGGCGGTGGGCATTATGCGGACGATACCCTTCCGGCGCCCACTCCCGGCCAGCCCCGCAAGACTCACAGGAAGGACTCCAGGCACCACCCATATGCGCGCACGGTTTCCGGTAGCCTTGCGGTGGACAAGGACTTCGAGACGACCGTGGAGCGCACCTCGTGCCGAGCCCATCGTCAGAGTACCGAGAGCAGCGAGAGCGAAGAGGAAATCCAACTTCGCATGCTTGCGAAGCGCTCGTCGTCGAAGTCGCCCACCGCATCTCCCGCCCAGCGCTCCATCAGTTACTCTGCTACTGTGTCTGCCAGCTACATGCTCGCAGATGAGATACATGAGGACAGGGAAAATTGGGTGGAAGCGCCAGCGCAAAAGCCGAAGACTCCTTCCAGCAAGAGTGGCAGCGGAGCGCTTGCGATGGCCAAAGTCCGTTCCAGCCCGCGACGAGCCACGGATAGTAAGAGCGAAACCAAGGGAATTCGAAAGGTTAGCGGCCGCGTTGGCAGCGCAGGGGCCTCTGCGAGACTGAAGTAGACGCCATACATACAAGGATACCCATGGACTTGTGCGAGTCTTTTCGCCTTCATCTCTTACGACAGTGTGTCTCCTGGGTTGAGACTTTGCTCGCTGACGGCTCTATTCTCGATCCTTACTTGTTTATTGATTTCTGATGTCTGCCGGGAAAGGAACCTATGCATACCCCGTGTCATTGCATCATAATTGCTGTTTGATGTTTCCATAAAATTCGCTGTGTCTTGGGTACATTGTTTGGGCTTTCAAACTTCTGGACTGGACCTTTTGTCGCGGAGTTTGAGGTGCATCTTGTTGGCCTTTTTTCCGGTGATTCAGAACGCTGGGCTTCTTCAGGATCTGGTGTGGTTGATTGAAGATGTCTGAGGACCTACTGAGCCTTCTGGTTTTTACTTTGTGGTTCTGATAGCGGTGGTGTTCGATTCGCGCTTCTGATGTTCTCTTGTTCTTGTACGCTATGACTTATACAGGATAATTGTTTTACGAATGAAAGATCCTGCCTAGACGTTGCCTCCTGATTCCGTAAGTTTGTTCATGAAGGAGACCAAGATTCATCTACATCAGTTAGGTAGGTAAACTCAGTATCCCGAGGCGTGCATGTACTCAAGCGAACCATCACTCTATCTTCTTGGTCATGACTTGCTGGCCTCGTGAGATGGAAAGGCCTGATCCATTTCTAAGCTTGGCTGGGCTTCATACTACGTAGGTACACTGGTACCGTTCCCACCCTTGAACATGCTCTGCATCATGACTTCAAAGACATACACACAACTTGATCTTCCGAGCCTGTGCTACCGGACATGCTCATTGTCCGTGTCCCTCGTCCACGTGTTTCTCAAGAACCACACGGGTGCCTCACATTTGATTCTCAATATGTACGCATACTCCTTGTACTGCTGACACAGAGGCGTCGAGTCGAGCGACGGTCGTCATACCCTGTGCCTCCCGATGGGCGGTTTCTCTGGTCGTATCGTATGTGCAACCATCCATTCGCACAAATGCCAGCAGGAAACGGGGAATAGGAGCACAGGATTCGTTGCCGGCCTTTCTTTTTTATCATCAATCACACCGACAAGAGCGCCTGTTTGGAGCGGAATGGATCGGACTATCTACCTAGGTAGGCCGTGTACGTACAGTACGTATCTACTCGCGGCCAATGTGGAACACTTCGATCGCGGGCTTCGCCGTCCGCACCAGGTGGATGTTCTCCTGGTATGCTTTGCTCTGCCTGAGTTGATTCCGCAGATGTCATGTCAGCATGATGATCATCGTATGTCCAGATACATCCATCCCTCATAACTAGTACCACTATATCCCATGAAAGACCAGACTTGGGTAAACTCACCGAAATCTCCCATGCGCTTCGATACTCTCCCACCCGACCAATTCCACATAGATCCTCGCCTTGCGATTATTTTTACCTCCATTTCCATCTCCATCCTCTAATTCTAAACCAAAACCCACCTCCGCCGGCAGATCCAGCTCCTCCTCGACCGCCCACCCGCCCGCATGCCCCAGCTGTCCGGCCTGCTGCCCCCCCGTCTTCGCATAAAACTCCTCCACCCCCACGGCGTAAGCGCTCGTCACCTCGTCCGCCACCGCCTCCGCGGGCGTGAAATACGCGAAGAAGATCTCCGTCACGGGAGCTCCATCGAGCAGCAAGAGGGCCTTTGCAGCCTCCGGCGGGGCGAAATTGACATGGCACGCCCAGGGCATGTCCGTAAATAAAGGCCTCAGGGTCCGGATTAAGGGGGCGTGGTCGGGGTCTTGTTTGAAGGTCTCGTGCGAGGAGAGGGCGTCCCAGCCTTTGAAAAACCAGACCCATCAGGTATATATCTATATCTATATATATATATATATAAGGACAGTTAAGAGTGGGGGAGAAGGATACCGATAGACATCTGAATATACCGCCGGTCTTCGAGGCGGTGCGCGTACGTGACGAACTCGACGCCCGGTTGGCGCCGGATGCGGGCGATGCTGTTGTGCCAGATGTGGCCGGCGGGGGTGGAGGGGTCGTCGATGGCAGACACGTCCAGGCTGTCTTGGAGGTGGAGGGTGAGGAGTTCGATTATGGTCATCGTTTATGTTTGTTTGGACGGTTGGGTACCTATATATGTATATGTATATAGAGATGGATATATATATAGGGGGGTATATAGGTAGGTAAATATGAACTTCTTGAAGCGATGTAGGTGCTATTTATTATGTTACATAGTTGACAGGGAAGGAAGACGGGGATTTCGTCGTTCAGACCCTGTTTCCGACTGGATGATATATATTATATTGCATGATATATACGTACATGTACAACGAGTTCGGCCTCGAGAATCCTGTTGTCAGACTATCGTACTGTACAACAGGGTCTATGCTGTACCTGATGGGCGATACTCAGTTGTGAGAGAGGAATGTCGCATGTGTATGTATCTGTCTGTCTCTCTGTCTCACCTCTAGTCGTGAAGACGGATACAGAAGTATCAACCGACGAGTCTGTCTCGCAATTCTGCACACTGTGCCAGTTTTGACCAGTGGACCAGTGGGACTATAGTTCGAGAATGTTAGAACAGTTAATTTTGCCAGGTTATGGGCTCCCAGATGCTTCATTGGAAGATGCGTGTTTTCTCATATAATATCTGCTTCATTTGATTATTCGTATATACAGACATAGCTTGCATGTGCCTTTCTCGGTATATCTCATGTCTGGCGTGCAAAACGTGTTTCTAGGTGGGTTATACATACAGAACTGCAAGAACTTCCCGTGTCTGTGGTATCATAGTCGACAAGAAGTCAAGAAGCGGGCAGATTCATGTCCATCCATTTGAGCCACGACATGCGATTAGGTCATCAATCAAGTGATAACATGCTGCGTGTGTACTGGATAAGATGGAGTCTGGCGGTGTACTGTGCTTCGGCTGTGTTTGGTCCTTCACCCCTGTCGTCCTGCCTACATAGCGGGTCAGGTGGCCCGCGCGGTTTTCTGACTGACCCCTTTGTCTCCCCGCATTATTGATGTTCTTCTTCCTGTCAAGAAAAAGTTCCTTGCAGCTGGAAAGTTGAAGTTCAGACACAGGAGAGACCGGGTAGAACTGCTGCGTCGAAGTGCTCCATCACCTCAATGGCAACATCACCAGGTCACGGTCCTGTGGCGCATCCAGGTCGTAAACGACCCTCATCCCCTCCATCCCCATGGACGACGCGACGAGATCCAACCACTCGTCCACGCGAGGGCCGTCGCCCCGATCGCATCCAAGCCCCGAGACGATGTGGAATGTCTTGCGTCCTGCCGTTGGCTCCGTGACATCTTCGATACCCCCAGCAATCGACGACATGGAAACAGGAGCGCCGGCCGCATCGGCTGAGACTAAGTTGCTGTTGGCGAGCTCGACAAGCAGCAGGTCGAGGACTTTGACTGCGGTGTCCGTCCCCCGCAGGATACAGTTCGCGAAGGATTCCGGGAAGGAAGACGGAATCGGGCCGATAAATGGCGCCTTACGCGAGATGTAGCCATGCGCCGCGAGAGCAGTGCGCATCTCTGCTGCCAGCGCGAGGGTCACTTCACGGGCGTTGAAGATGCGCGCAGAGAGGAGCTTCTTCTTGTACGGGTGCGTCAGAGGCGATGCGAGCAGCGCGCGCGCTTCGCTCACCAGGCCCGGGAACTTGGCGATCTCCATGAAGAGCCTGTCAGATATGTCGATGAAGACGGAGATGGGCTCGTCCGCCCTGGGGTCGACCATGTCCTCCTTTCTGATCCGGTCGATCAACGCCTGCCACTCGGGCTGCTCGAAGATGCAGGGCTTGCCCTCGACGAGGGCTTGCGCCACTATGAAGCTTCGGAAGGACAGATACAGGCAACGATCGAAGCCGTGAACGTGAGAGCCCGCGCCCCGGAGGGACATCATGAGCGCCGCGCCGCCCGCGTGTCGCACCCATGAATCCTGGTTCGTCCGGGAGTACGCCTCGAACAAGCTGAGCAGAATGGACGTGCTCACGCTCTCCCGCGACCTCATGGCCACTTCATCCTTGAGTGAATCCTTGAGGAGATTCAAGGCCTTGGAATACATCTCCCAGCTGGACTCCTTGAGCTTCATGTCATCGTTCCACTGCCCCATGAAGGCGCAGGTGATGCAGTAGACCGCGGCATCGAGCGCGGGATTTTTGCCAAGCTGCTCCGCGACGTAGGAAGCCCACGGGACGTGAACGCGATACCGGTTCAAACCGAAAAAGCGCGGGAAGGCAGTCAGGACGAAGTCGCGGAAGACCACGGGCTGCTGGTTGCTCACGGAGCGCGAGACCAGCGACGGCAGCACCTGCTCATCGATAGTTGCCGGCGGGAATTGCTGTCGTCGCGCCAGGACCGCTCTCTGGCTGCTGTTGCTGCTGGCATGGCCATGCCGGGGCCCAAATCGCCTTCGCAGCTGCGGACCCTCGTCCTGGAACTTCATGGACTTGTTGTAGCCAGGGCACTGGACGCCATATCTCTGGCATTGGGAGCATTCAGGCCGGCGCTCGTCGCACTGTGAGGAAAAATGGATAGTCAGAGGTTGAACATCATGGAATCCGTGGACCGGCGAAGTTGAGTCAGACCTTCACACGCCGCTGCAGGCACATCAGACATCCTTTGCTGCGCGGTACCCCGACCATCTTGGCGATGCGTCGACCATCACCTTGCCTCTAGCGGCAAAAGCCCGGTAAAGCACGGTTCAACGGCTATACAATCCGCAATAATAACGTCTCGCGCGCATCCCTGGAGCGAAACGACTGCACATGGGTCGAGCAGAGTTGGCGGCGGGAGAGCAGTCGGGATGAAGCCCTGAAGATTCAACTGGCAAAGGGAGCAGCGCAGGGCAGAGCCGTCGAGGCATACGGGATGTAGAGAGACGATCGCAACAGTTCGTGGGGATGCTGCAGGGGAAGCCCAAGACGAGCGGGCCAGCCCCCGAGTCGCTTCTTCTGGCCCGTCGCTGGGGGCCGCGGCAGGTCGACGGCCGCGATGAGCGGTTGCCCTCGTCCTGACGACCTGTGAGACCGTCAGCGGCAGCGCAGAGCAGCAGCATGGAAGGAACAGAACCCGCCTTCAGCAGATCGTCGATGTCTGCAGGACGAGAGGAAGATGTTCTGGTGGTGAGAGCCGCACAGCCTTACGCTGGGTCCCGCGCGCAGTCCCAGCCCTCAACGGCGCCCGTGCAGACACGGATACGAGGTCTGGAGTAGTTTAATCGATCTCCAGAGCACCCCCCGTGTTTCGCGCCGCTTTCATTCGTCTATCTTGGAGCTCTGCTGCTATTTTTATCCTCGAGGGCGTTCTCATCCCGGCCGCTGCGTGTCTGGGCCGCGGACGGTCCACGACGCTTACAGGATGGGCTCCAGGCGCACAAGCAGCATCGCATTACGGAGCTTCACATTTTGATTTCTGAGCATCCAGGCAGTCAGGTACATTTTCTGTGCGTATATATTACTTATCGACACGCTCACACCGCTTCCACGACTGCAGGGACCGGGACTTGCACCGCCTCCGCTTCCTTCTTCCGCATCTCCTCCTGCTTGAACTTCTCCGCTCGACCATAACTCTCCTCATACCCTTCGCGTATATACTGGGACACCGTCTTGGGCGGATACTTCGGAGCCTCTCCCTCTGCCCGACAGTTGGGGAGGCAGTCGCACAGGAAGTCCGGGTTCCCGCTGAAGAAGAACGGGATCGAGTACCGCTCCTTGCCCGACCGGTTGATCACCCGGTGGATGTTGGACTTGTACCTGTCGTTGGACCACCTCATGAACATGTTGCCCAGGTTGACGACGTAGGCGCCCTTGACGGGTTGGACCTGAGAACATGTCCCAGTCAGCTCGTTCGAGTCCTAGGAGGTGTGATATGGGTATTGGTCAGCACTCACGTCGAACCACTCCCCCGTTGGGACGTCCAACACCTGCAGACTGTCCACCTCATCCTGCAGCAGAAGAGTAATTGCCCCGAAGTCCTGGTGCGCTCCGATCCCGCGGTCGAGCTTCTCGTCCGAGTCCCTGGGCTGCGGTGGATAGTGCAGCAGCCGGAGCGTCGCGATCGCTCCGCTGGTGAAGTCGTCAAAGTACGACTCGTCCAGGTCGAGCGAGAGCGCGATGACGCGCAGGACGTCCTTGGCCAGCTCGAACGCCGCGCGGTAGTACGCGTTGGCGGTATCCTTAAAGCCCTCGGGGTCCCTGACGGCCTGGGGCCACTGGTTCGGCCCGCTGCTCAGCTTCTTCTGGACGAAGTACGGGTGGTCTTCGCCGATCTCGTCGCCGATGTAGAAGCCCTCCTTCAGCTCCGGGTTCGTGCCCGGCTCGAGGATCTGCGAGCGGAGCAGCTCGTAGCCGCGGTTCCACGTGTTGTTGTCTGACGACCATCGTTAGATGGTTCCACAGCGCGATATGTATCATCATAGGAGATGCAGACACACGCACCCTTACTAACCTTCTGCTTCTCCTCCAGCGGCAGGCTGAAGAACTCCTTCGAGTACTGCATGATCCGCTCCTGCAGCTCGGACGGCACCCGGTGCCCCGTGATCTGGAAGAACCCATTGTACAGGCAGCACTGTCTGACGTCCGCGACGAGCTTCGCCTTGGCGGCCGCATCGTTGCCGTAGAACACTGCGCGTTGATCACCGTCAGTGCACGGGAAATTTGAAACTTCAGTAAATACCTGTTAACAAGAACAGGACGGGGTATGTAGACATGTACCGGAAAAGTCAAGGATGGGAGGAGCTGGCATGTTGCTTCTCCGTGGTAGTTCTCCCAGGTCGAGTAATATTAAAAATAAGCGACAACGCTCAGTTTGCAACTTAGTTATGTTAGGCCTGTCTGTCTGTCTGTCTGATTTCAAAACTCCCAATCCTCAGTTCCTTTTTCTCCCAACCTTTCAATAAGTAGGTAACTTGGAGAGCCTGGCTAGATAGTAGATGCAGACATTTCTCTATTTATTTATTCATTCATTCGGATGGGACTTTTCGATCCATCGATCGATCCGTCGCTCGATTGATAGCAACAAATCTAATAGGTCGACCTAATACATGTACAGCACATTAGAACAGGCAGATGGATCATGGATACCTAACCGACAAGGGGACTCGTTCTAATAGACAGCCCTGTGTTCTATGATAACATTAGGTAGTTAGGTACAGTACAGTACCTAATAGTACTCGTAGTAGGTCTTTCTTTCTCTCTCTCTCTCTCTCTCCGAAAAAAGGATAAACCATACGATCTATGCATGCATAGTACATAAGTAGGTACCTGGACAGGTCACCAATACCCTACTAAGAGACATCATATCAATAATCACATCAATAAGCGTGAAGCAGACGCTACGTGTAGTTTTACCCTAGACACAACCTAACATAGTCTCGAACTGAGCAGAGAAAGAAAGAAAGAAAGAAAGAAAGAAAGAGAAAGTCCCTTGTGAATCATGATCTCCGTCGGTCTAGAGCTACCTATTGTGTCTTCCTTATCTCATCTCGACTACATACACAAGTGCATGGATAAACTTGCCTTGCTTATCAACTTGTCAACTTATCGCTGCGCACATTGCATTGCATTGCGGGGTAAAGCAGGGCGCAGGGAACAGGGGTCTAGAATAATAGATTTCAACCAACCAAACCGCACTGCGCGTCGCTCGATTCAAAGGTTCAAAGGTGGGGTTCAGGGATGGGATGAAGTCACTTCTTTCCAACTCGGGTTCAAGGTCCAAGGGTGGGGTACGTACCCTCGTTGTATCGATAATTGTGCGTAGAGTGTATGTACAGTATACTCCGCATGCAATATGCGATACTGATGTATGCGCGCGGAGGGAGCCGCCGATGATGGGGAACGGGAGACTTCGTACTCCGAGAGTACATAAACTTGGACCGGGTGGCCTATGATAATATTAGGTAGGTAGGTACATAGGTAGAAGACTGCGGAGGTTAGGGTTATCTTTATTCTGTATACATTTTACAGTTACCCCTATCTATTCCACTGAGACTTATATTGATGTGCAGTAGTACGTCACGTAGGTGACTGTCCAAAGTAGGTAGACATTGACATATCTAGGGATCTTCTCGGAAGAAGCTGGGATAATGTTATCCACTGGGAATATACATGAGGTCACTATTTACTTGTTTTGTCATATATCTCTATGTACACTGAATATGTACGTACTATATAGGACCTAATTGATATAGCATGTTGCATTCAGCGTAAGTATTCATCAAGTAAACCACCGCCAACTCAGACTCCCTTCCCCATCCCGCAACATCTCCGTATCCACATCAACATCCTCCTCCGCCCGCAGCCCGACGACGATCCCCTGCGCCCGATCCCTCCGCCGATTCTCGCTCTTCATCCACAATCCGAACCCCAGCGTGACCACGATGCACGTCCCCGCGCACGCCGCCGTCGCCGCCAGCGTCGGCACGTACCGCGGCGCGTACTCGACGCGGAAGGTCGCGCTGCTCAGGACGCCGCCCAGGTTGCCCAGTCCGACGAGGATGCCCGTCGTCGCGGCGCGCGCGTTCTCGCTGGGGTTATTGTTGTTGTGCCACGACTGCACGAGGCACGAGGGGATGTAGGCGCCCGAGGCGAGCAGGAACATGGCGAAGTAGGCGATGCCTTTGTTCCGGTCTTTCGTCACGTCGATGGTGGCGAGGATGATGGTCGCGATGAGGGAGAGGGTCAGCGCGAAGCAGATGTGGAAGGTCCGTTCGCGGAAGTGGTCGGACGACCAGGTCACGATGAGGAGGACGACGAAGCCGACGAGGTTGGGGGGCACGGTCATCAGGTTCGTTTTGACGACGTTGTAGCCGAGGCGTTGGACGATCTGAATGTCTGTTAGTATGTATGTACCTATCTATATAGCGAGACAGGGGATTGGATGGGGGCAGATCAATGTAACTACCTGAGGAAGGAAATTAGCAGACGTCGTGAACGGATTCGTGTACGTGAACGCGATGATGGACCAGATGATCATCTTCGGGTCCTTCCACTGCTGGAAGGCCAGCGTGAGGTTAAACTCTTCGCCGACGACCCTCGAGCCATCTCGCAGAGCGCGAGCCCTTGCGACCTCCTTCTCCGCGTCTGTCAGCCAGCGCGCATCCTGCGGAGTGCCTGGCAGCCAGTAGTATCCGACGAGCGCAATGAGGACGGTCATGCCTCCCCTGTCGACCGACTCCTGTTAGATTTGACGTTCAGTTTGTGTCTGTGATGCTGGACTGACTCGATGATAAAGAGATATTGCCATCCCTTGATAGAGGTATCATTGATCTGGAACACTCCATACGCAAGGATGCCAGAGAAAGCAGCCGCAAGGACAGCGCTCCCGAAGTAGAGGGCGATCCGGAAGCCGAGTTCGTTGCGGTTGTAGAACAGGGTGAGATAAAAGACCGTTCCCGCGAAGAAACCAGCCTCGAAGAATCTGCAGCATCCGTTGGTATTCTTTTATGCTCCTATGAGTATACTATATGAATCTACTTACCCAATAAGTAACCTCACGACAAGCATCCCCCCAAAGTTGGCACATCCGGTCTGGATCATGGACAGGCCGCCCCAGGCCAGCATCATCGACGGAAGAGTGATTCGTCCCGAGAATCGCTTCGTGAGCAGATTCAGCGGTAAATCTGCATCATATACCGTTTTAGAATCTTTCAAAAGAACTCCCATTAGGAAATAATGAGGAAAATAAGATTGCTAACCACATAGGCCATTAGGAATATAAAACAGCAACAGCAGCAGAGAGTACTGGTTCCCCGTGAAATTCATGTCCACGTCAAACCCATCCGTCTTTGCGTTGGCCAGATTCGACTGAAATTAAAAAAAAGGTTAGAACAAGTTCAAATGAGACAGATTCCTTAGTTGACATGTAAAATGATTCGTAGAATTGATGCAACCCACCCGATCGACAGAATTAAACAGATACATTACGGACAAAAACGGGAGGAGGTGAAAGTCCAGCTTCCGAAGATACGACCTCTCCACTGCCTTGTCGATCTGGACCGTCTGGACATCTCCACCGTTCTTGCTGTTCAGAGATGCGTGATTATTAGGGTCATTGTCGACGCAGATGCTCCGGGAGGTGGACACCGCGTTCTTCTCGATGTCTGTCGACATCGTTTATGTCTACCAGACGGATTAAGTATCCTATCCACTGGGTATCAATTGAAGTGCTCAGAAGCGGTCATGTCAGATGAAGATCTCCGGTGAGGCAAATCCCCGTATTATGTATGTATGCAGCTTCGTTCGACGTTGGGTCTGCCATGTGTAACCGGCTTCAGGTGGCAATTGGACAGGCGATAAAGCCATCCGTCATGATTAAAGCGCAGTAGGAAGGGAACCAAGCATCTGCAACTCCAAGCGGTGATTTACCGTTGGAGATGCTTATCTGCCCTGGGGTATCCTTGGAATATTGCATTCTTCCGATGGGGAAGCCACATTGGCATAGTTAGACCGACTGTACAGTATATACCTACCGACTAATACTAGGGCAATATCCCTAAAAAGAACCCTGGAATTGATAAATCCCAGACATTGATTCATCCCCAGGTCGTAACTCAACAAACTGCGGACTGGCTGTTTACGTCACATATGTGAGCGGGTAGACTTGGGGTGCCATAGGTGGGGGTTGAAGGATCGAACACGTGAAGGGTTCTCCGGTAGTCCATCTGCGGCACTTTCTTATCTCTGGCGCTGATGTCTGATTAATCCCCTATCTTGTTAATGAAGCGTCCAGGGAGCCCTGCTTGGCTGTCATCATCATCATCATCCTAGGTCCAGCTGCCCGCGAACTATCTCGCCCCTAGTGTAGTGATCCTGAAAAAGACGCCAATGAAGAGAACCCGCAAGGACGAGCTTCAATGGGCTACAAGCGGAAGTGCACTACCAAGCTTCCAACTATCCAAGTTCATCTGGCTTTTTCCCCCACTGACAAATATTTATCCCCCAGCACCTTCAAGTCCTTCCGCGCCCCCGTCTCCTCTATCCGTTCAATGAAAAATCTAGAGAGTCGTATGCGCGCATCCACATCTTGAACTTGGCTGCTGCTGCTGCTGCGTATAGTAGCATCGCTGGTCTGCAGGTACCGATCCTGAAAGGCCGTCCACAACGACAACGACAACGGCTGGCTGGACCCTTCTTCTCCTCCTCCTCTTCCTCCTGGCCCCGGTCGAGGATAGAAAGGATCGTTCCGGAAAAACGCCGTGACAGCTTGTTCGATGCCATTCTCGTCGATGGACATCTTCCTGCGGCAGTCGAAGTCCAGCGTCCGCATGACATGCGGACCGAGGATGTTGTTGATAACAGGGCTTGGGCCTGAGGAGAAGGAGGAGGAGCTGGAGGACGGTGGTGGTGGTGACGAGGGAGCCGGAACGAACTCGACTTCGTTGGCGTCTATCTCGCCGTACCAGTGCATCATGGCGAGCGCTTCCGCCATGATCTTGGGTAGAGCTGCATGTCCGTGACGGGGATGCCCAGTTCCTCCATCTGGTCCAGATGCAGTGGGAAATTCCTGAGTGAGAACTCCCTGAATCTGGACGTTCGAGTGGAGACCACCACCCGTCGTCTCCTACCCAGATACGGTCTGATCAAACAGTCGCGATTCGCATCGCTGCCCTTGATCTCCTCGACCAGAGACTCGGGACAGTACCTCTGGATCAGAATCTCCCTGGTCCGTCGCGGCATCGGCGGGATGCGCTCCGAGTGGATCACGTTGCACGGCGAATAGCCCTCTGGGAAGTTGGCCAGGTTGGCGGCCCACCAGGCGTCGTCGTCAAGTCGTTGGCTAGGGATCTGCTGGGGCCGCCGTCTTCGCGTTTGAATGCGGAGGTAGAGGACTCTTGTTCTTCGTCAGAACGATGGTGGTGACCAGACGGTCCCGCAGAAGCCTGCGCGGATGCGGCGGAATTTGGGCATGGTTGATTCTTATACTCAAGGTTCCTTTCCTCTGGTAAGACGTTTTTTTGAGTGGTTCAAACAAAGTGAATGTGATGCGATTTAGACATTTGATGATCGTTACGATAACGCTGTTAGTGCAACGATGTAAGACTTGGATTGGAAGTCGTGAGGATACAGTGTGTTCCCAGTGAGCTGGTTTCCTGAATGAAGTGACGTCCAAGCCGTCATCATCCCGGTTGGGTTTAGAAGTTACGTTCCCGAGGCGTTTCCATGGATATGGAGGCAAGGTTTGGGATGTCCATGGATCAATGGATCCAAAGGACCTGCTCCTCAGTGATGCATGCCACAGAGAGAATTTGGTCCTTCATCAAACTTCCTGGACAGCTTCATCTTCGGGGAAACTGAAACGTAAACCTCACTGGCTGGGGAGTTCCCGTGAATAAAACTAATATTAATAGTATCTTAAACTCTGAGCGAGACAAATCGGCGGTCTTCAGACAAAAAAAGATTTCCGTTTCAAGTCGGCCGACAGAATACAGCAAGCAACCTGATCCAAGATGGGTCGTTGATTTTCCAAGCTTGGTAGCATCGTTAGATTAGAAAATATCACAACTAGTTTGAGCTCACATCCCTAAGCAGAATTTGTCTGAGAATATCTGCTTCCAAGTGGGTATAACAAACACCAGCTGACATCCAGGAGGTATCGTGTTCATAAATATCGTATCCTTTCAAGTCCATATCCATAACCCCAACTGAAGCTTCCGCAAACGCCGACGTCAAACAAAGAAGGCAACAGATCCGGAATACAGCCAACGTAAAGCCACAACGCGTCATGGTATGAAAACATGTTCCTCGGAGTGCCCTTCCCTGCCCCTCCCACGCAGCACGATTCTGAACGACCGGCTTCCATCTGCCTCCTCTAGTTCCGGCGATGGATCCTGCGGCTCATCCAGGATACGGACAGCGACAACCTCCCACCCCTTGTCTCGTTTGGAGTATTCGCGCTCCAAGTGCTTGAGCAGTCGTCGCGATTGTGTCACGTTCCATATTCCTTCCCGGGAACCTTTATAGCCGGCCAGCCAGTTCATGATCCAGTCGTGCAGGCCAGGGTTCGAGGACCAGCGGTATGCACCAACCACGGAAGGGAGCATGCCGTAGCCGTAGGTGAACGACTGTCCAAAGAGCACTGGCGAAAAGCCTGCTGCGATCCGGCAGATTGTGAGCGCCGTCTGCTCAGCGTCCGGGGGCAATACTCGGCCTATGTCGGGCAGGTAGCGGGTACGCGCACGCATGCCGGTACAGAGATACGTAGCGTAGTTGACGGCGGCAGTGCACGGATCGGTGGCATTCGGGAAGCAGAGTGCCGGAATGCGTATCAAGGAGGATTGTCCCGTAGGGTCTTGCGATGTAGAAGAAATTGTGACATATGCGCTGCCATCGCCTTCTACAGGCAATTCTGAGGGTGGTAGATCCTTCCGCCACTTGACTAGCTTTGCAAGGAGGGAGGCGCTCCATTGGGCCCACCTGTCGCCCAGTTCTGGCTGCTGACGGTAATTTATCTCCAGATTTGTGACCTCTTCAACCAATAGCAACAGTCTATCCTGTAGCTGCGAAGACTCTGCCAGAAGCATGTTCAACCAATGTGCGAGTCGCGGATGCATGATGTCTGGAGTCGTTACCGAGTATTCTTCATTATACATCCGCAGCAAAAGTGACATCCTTGCAAACGCTTTGATCAGCAGCATTCCTGCTGGCTTCTCTGACAGAGTTTTGTGCCAGGTGCTCAGACACGAAGCGGCACCACGCATGTGAGAGCGCCAGGACAGTAAAGAACCGCGCTGCAGTTCAAAGTTGGCTAGTAGCATGATTGTTGCGAACAACGAAATGGCAGTGTCAGCGTTTGCAGGTCGAGCGAGGCCTCTGGACCATTCTGCTGAAGCTAGATCATCGCGTACACCTTGGACAGCCTTCAAGCTGTGTTGAAACGCATGCCGGCGCAGAGTTGCAGGATTCCTGGGGTAGGAACCGAGACTGGAGAGGTTCAGAGCTGCCAAAGCTAGCGCAGCATTGTAAACGTGAGGCGCGACCGGCCCTGATTTGAACAGTTCCTGAAGAGGGAGGACCCGTGAGAGACTGTGGAAATTGTTTCCAGCGGAGTATTCATAATAAAGAATATCCTCTGGGAACTCATAAGCTCCACAGAGGGAAAGAACAGAATTAGGCAGCGGCCTGCTAGGGGAAGGCGTTGAGGACTCTGATATGGAGGATCGAGGGGTCATGTAACTTCTGCGGGCTACCACGCCGGCACGCAAAGCTCCGGTCGTGGAAACGGTGTCGCAATCAGAAGAGCGCGATGCCGTTCTCCTATGGTAGACCGGATCAGACTGCACCGAGGAACCACCCTCCCAGTTCTCCCACTCATCATCCACATTGAAACTGGATCTGGTCGCGCTGTCTCTATAGTTATTCAGAGACGATGTCACAAAAGGCGAGAGGACGCCATAGCCGGCCGATCCCGAGAACTTAAAGGGGCTGGGAGGCTCTCCCGAGACAGGATCAGCCCCCAGATCGTTGTTATCCGGCGGAGTGTAACGCACATCCGCAGATTGAGGGCTTGACAGTTGATGGAGGCTGGCTCGACGCTCGACCGGGTCTGCTGGCTGAGGAGGACTGGTGCTCTGGTTGTTTGCCGTGGCAACGGCAGCCGCTGGCAGGGGCGCATTGGATGCGCCAGCCTTTTCCTTGGTAGTATCCGAGGGTTTTCGTTTCTTGCCCGCCTTGCCAGTCGCCCGTTCGACGACCAGGTCCGTCTGGTCTTTGAAGGAGATTCGCTGCGCGTAGCCTTCGCACTTCAGGTTCAAGCGCGTACACTGCGGGTTGAGTTAGAAGAGGCGACAGCAGGAGGAACGGGTCAATTACACTGTAGCAGGCCGGCTTGGCCTCATCGCACTTGAGCCTCCGGCGTCGACAGGTCAAGCATCCAGTCCTGGCACGCGAGACGACATTGCGCTTCTTGACCGGCTTCTCCGACATGGCGGGGTTGGGGGAGGGCACAGGCGATGGGACACACATTCAATGTCCATCTAGCTGGCAGTCAATGGGTCGTATCGACGAGAAGCGCATCGCGCGTGGTGGCCTTGGAAACAACATGAAACGAGAGAGCTGACGACGGGCTTATCTCTAAGAGAAGAAGTAAATCCATCCTTGAGGTACCTGCCCATTTGCCAACGACCCCATTGAAACGTGCTTTAGCCGCGAGCCCCCGGCAGATCCTGCCCGTGATCATCACCGGCTACTCCGTACAACAGGCTCGAGCTGCGAATAAGAGGCGGCGCAGGCGTTCCGGGACGTGCACGTCGCAGGCGCTATGTGTCGCGCGAAACGGCGCCGTCGCTGTCTAGCCCCGGCGTCTCTTTGTGCTCCATCGCGCCCCCCGTGTTCGAGATCCGGCTCGTCACAGCCGCCGTCAGCGCCTAGATACTACTCCGTCCGCCCTTCTCTACAAAGGTGCAGTCTTGCGCCAGACGTGTTGTGACAGCTGTATGCAGTTGGATTCGTGATTATTGGTGACATGATATATACAGACACTGGATCGGTGGCAGCAGGTCAAGGAGGGATGCCGCTGGACTCAGGAGCCCGCCTCTCCAGTCGCCATGCTGCGATGCTGTTGCATGTACGACTCGTAGAACAGACCTTCCTTGCTGTCAATCAAGGTTTGCGGATGCCCGCGCTCCGCAATCCGGCCCTTGTCTAGCACCAGGACCTGGTCGAAGTCCACTACGCTGCCCAACCGATGCGCGATGGCCAGGATCGTACAGTTGCGGAACTTGTCCCGCAACACCGCCTGGATGCGCTCCTCGCTGGCCCGGTCGAGACTGGCAGTCGCCTCATCGATGATGACCACCTTGCTCCGGTTCACAATGGCACGCGCCAGCGCGATAAGCTGCCGCTCGCCCTGGGAGAAATTCTGTCCGTTCGCCTCGACCTGGTCGTCCAGCTTCAGCTTGCCCACACCCACCACATCGTCTAGGATAGCCTGCAGGAACTCATCCGAGGCAGCCCCGCTCAGGTCCAGGTTGAATCGGATCGAACCGTTGAACAGCGTGGGGTGTTGCGGGACAAGGCTGATGTTCCGCCGCACCCTCTCGGCGTTGAGAGATTCAATGTTGACACCGTCGATGCATACCGACCCGAAAATCCTGGTTGTCAGTCGCAGCATGCTTAGTGCGAGTGTGCTTTTCCCGCTCCCTGTGCGTCCCACGATGGCGACTCGTTCTCCTGGGCGAGCCCGGAAGCTGATGTCTGTAAGCACTTCATCTCCGCCCGGGGAATAACTGACCGTCAGATGCTGCACGTCGATGTCTCCTTTGTTCGGCCAGTCCTCTGGCGCTGCGTCATCCGAAGTGGATTGGCCGGGTTCCTGTGGAATGTCTTCGATGTATTCGTCGATGCGCTGTAGGCTGTTCATCTCCACCTCGAGGAGACTCGAAAGGTAGACCAAGTCTTGGAAACGTTAGTGCCTTTTGTAGGAAACCCCTGCATGGGCCACTTACACAAGAGAGCTGTGCAAAGTCCGGTCGTCAGCGTAAGACTGAGACCAACGGCGGATGGGCTCGAACCCTGTCGGAGGAATGCGAAGATCGCGGCTGAGAAGGATATTAACGATGCGTATATATCCATCCTGACCGCTAGCCATCGCTGGAGGTCACTGACGGCTTCCCAAGCCCTTACATGCTGCTCAATGCTCGCAGCAGTGTGGTTCTGCAGTGTTTTCTCTGCTCTGAACGCCCGTATTGTCACAAGCCCGGATGCAGCCTCTGCGATGCTGTGATACAGCGGTGATAAGCTAGCAGCATACAACCGTTTTGCCGCTGTAGATGCAAATCGGTATCGATAACCAGTGTAGATTCCCAGGCCAGTAAATATAACAGAAGGCAACAGAAAGATAGGTACCAATGAAGACACAGTTATGATCCGGAATCCGATGGACAAGTATGTCTCTAGAACCGGTCTCAGCGCCCTCATCAATGTGTCGTCTAAGCACATCATATCAGACGAGAAGCGATTAATGATCTGCCCAGCTGGGGTGGTGACTATCCACGTGTACGACGCGCCAAACACTGTAGCAAGCAATCTCAGGTGCTCGTCCCGGCTCACTCTCCACGCTCCCGCATACAGGAGTAGCAGGGATATTGCCAAGATGGTGACTTGAGCAGTCCCGAGACCTAGCCAGAGTAAGCGATATAACATAAAATGGAATTACGACAGTGGCGTACCTGCGAATATCCCAAGATAAAAGCCGGAATGTACTTCGGGACGATTGTAAGTGTACGCCTGATTCCAGAGGGAGAGCCACGCAGGCAACACAATGTCCATGGCTTGAGCTCCCATCACAAATGCGACAGTTAGGAGGATGAATGGCCAATTGCCAAAACGTCGAATATATTTGAACACTACATGATTAGCGTAAGACTATTCCTGGAGGGTGGAATGACTTACTATAAGCTGTACCGATGAGCCCTCGACGACGTGTGTCAAGAGGTGTAGGGAATATCTTTGATCCACTTGACGCATTCCCTTGGCGCGGAGAATTGATATTCTCCTCGAAAGATGAACTTGAGCTTTTGACTGGTGCTCCCGGGACAATGGATTCGGTCAGTACCACGCTGGTCTCTCTTGTAAAATCAGTGCGAAATTCAGCTTCATCCGGATTCTTTCTCACGATCTCTTTGATAGTTCCATCTGCCATGTGAACAATCAAGTCTGCTGCTCCTAGACATCTTAGGTTATCAGTCACGAGTATCAAGGTGCGATCTTTCATTAGCGGACCGAATATGCAGTTGTCAATCACCCAGTTCGCTGTCGCAGAATCCAATGCTGACAGCACATCGTCTAGGATTACGACATCTGTATTACAGTAGACCGCTCGAGCAAGGGCAATACGCTGACGTTGTCCGCCCGAAAGAGTGCTACCGCCCTCTCCAACCTTTTTGAGATCACCTTCCTCGAAAGTTGCCAGATCCGGCTCCAACGCGCATACTCGGATGACCTCTTCGTACCGTTCCTGCACAAAAGGAAATCCAAAAACTATATTGTCTCGAATGGTGCCACTCTGAAACCATGGAGTCTGAGATGCATATGCGATTGGTTCAAATGGTGACTCTCGCAGTTTTACGCTTCCCTGAAACTGCACCTGTTCGGATAAGAGTGATTCAAGTAAGAACGTCTTCCCGGATCTGTTAGTAAAAATAAGTCAGTGACTGCAAAGGCAAAGAATTATACGAGATCATACCCTAGACTGCCAGTAATGACGTTGAGACCCCTTCTGACAAATTCGACGTTCAAGTTTCTTAACAATATTTGCGAGTCTCCGTCGGACAGAGTGACGCCAAAAGCTGCGTCTTGGAAACCGATTCCAGCTTTAGAGTAGCTCTTCGAACCCGGATAGACCACAGCTGCCGGGCGTTCTGGACTGTCCAAAAACTCAGTCAGCCGCTCAAGGCTTACCACAGCCTGTGCGTACTGTCCAGCTCCAAGGACAGCAATGGTAAGCATACTCTTGATTAGGTTGAAGACTGCAACCACAGTAAAGGCAATGTCGGCTTCGAGAGGCTGCTTCGACACAACCGTGTACAGAAATAAACAAAGAAGGAGAGAAATAAATATGCAGGAAGTTGAAATGCTTTCTGATAGCACGATCACTTCAACTTTCTTCCATATTGCCTTCAGCTCCTGGGATCTCTTGTCGAGGATCCTGCGTACGAAGGTCTGCCCCTGTCCAAGCATCGCTATCGTGGCCATATGCCGTACGCTCTCGCTTATCTTGGCGACGCGCTCATCCGTTGCCTGTAAGATCTTCGCTTGGGTTGCGCCCTGAGCAGAAAGTATAAATTTCGACAATGGATGTCTTGTGATGAGGAGAAATACAAGACCTGGTATGTAGCACCATCCAATGGTCCTGTAGAGTAGAATTGATGCCACAGCAAGCTCCACCGGAACCATGAATCCAGCGATTACAGTATAACGGAGAGTCCCTAGCCTGTCAATATCCACCGATATATTGTTCTGTAGTTGACCAATCGCTATGTTTTCACCTGCCGGATGGCTAAGTAATCTTTGATGCACGGCGGATATGATGACGGCTTTCCAGTGACCTATTGTATGAGTGGCGAAGTATTCGAATGTCTGCATGCAAAGGCCACGGAGAATCGGACATAACCCAAATAGCAAAATGGAGAACCATGGTCTGAACACCGCATCAGGGGAACCTTGGAGGTAGAGGAGGAGTTGGCGGAGACCAAAAGTGCCAATGAATTCGAAAGCGCCACAGAGAACCATGAAAAATGCTGTGATGACCAGGCGCTTTCGAAATAGCCGCCACAAAGTCGCACGAAATGAGCCACATTCGTCACGAACGTCATTGTACTTTTCTAGCCATTTCATCGGCGCGCTCCGAGGTTCGATGGGCAGAAGGTCGTTCATGTCCAGTTCTCCGTTGTTGGTGTTACTCGTACTGACAACGGGGTCGATCCAGGAGTACAACCACCATCGTGACAAGGGAGAACAGGTCTCTGACGGATGTGGGCGGCTGTCCGAAGAAATCTCATAATTATATGGTGTCAATAAAGGAATGAGGACAGTGCTTGCACAGGCGGTCAATAGCTCAACCGCCTCCAGGCAAGAGAAGGAGCGAATTTCTCGACCACCTATCCATATCAATGGGTACAACTGTCGCAGGAAAACTGTCGTTATGAATAGGGCAAAGCCCATTAATAAGGCGTTCGTGTAGAAAAGTTGGCGATGTGTAGGCGAAGTCAGATAGATTATGCGGCTCAGACAGACAAGACTCTAACTCGTCAGTAGCTTTACCTTTCGAGATCCCCAGGCCTCGGCTTACCCAGAGGATGCCTATCAGGATTCTTGTCCAGTCATCGGCTTTCTCCTTCCATATTGACCAAAACACTGTGATGGTACAGCAGACGCAGACCAGGAGGGCCAACAAACCCCAGAAGAAGTGTTTGGGTGTGAAGGCTAGACTGGAACATCTCTTGCGATCGAGATAGAGCTTGATGTCGAAGAGGCAGATCAAAAAACAGAGTCCGCCAAGGAGCAACACACTCGAGAAAGGAAGGTAAGTCAAGTTAGTACTCGAGTGTGTATCGAGGTATATCAGCCAAGGCGCGCTCTCAATCTTTTGGAACGATGACATCGCAGTGACATGCGAACCGGTCGTTGGGCAGGTTGCATCGCTTGAGTTCCAAGGAGATCAAAAGCTCTCTTAAAAGAAGCAACATTGGCCGGGAGGAGAATCATTATGAAGGTTCTTCAGAGTCCTTTAGGGACCCCACTCGGAGACTCACAGCCAATCTCTCCAGAAGCCACGAAACCAGCAGATCGGAGTTTTTTCTATCTGTTATTCCCATATTCCGACGGAAATGTCAAGCGCATGGGCCGGAGATCTTGCACAGGGCAAAAGAAATCGTGCTCTCTGATTCGAGCCTCTGGAAGGAGGGCTGGGTTCCCCGGTCTTACTAGCCCACAAGGGTAATACGTTGTTTCTGTTCTTCTCAGCAAAGCCCGAGCAAAGCAAGATGGAGGTCGTTCTCAATTACCGAAATGAGACAACCCGCCTCGTTAGGCTCCAGACGGCGCCGCATCGCGCCGGTGCGGCGGCACCACGCGAGGACCATGTAACAGCTCCGTACTTCCTTATCCGTTAGCTACGTCGTGCGCTCGTTAAAATTGAAGCATAACAGGAAACTGTTATCGGTGTCTGGCTCATGCGGCACCATGGATGAATAAAATAATGCTTCGTGTTTCATCCACATCAATCGCGTGGTTTCCCCCCTGTTTTTGCTTGCAGTTGCTAACGTCGCATTACTCGCGCGAGAACTCCCCTTAGCAGCCACCTCTCTCTCTTCTGGAGTGATTTCAGGGTACTTTCTCTGGGTATTCGACCTATCATCAGTCAGGAAACATCTGTAACGCTAGTTCGAAACAGTTTACAATAGAAAACACCTGTTCTTTTATGAGTTCGGAAATCTTGATCCGTGCCAAGACGATGACTACAGTACTGTGCAGGATATTTCGACAGTACTAATGACCTTATGAATGGTCCTTTTGACGTTATGGATGATGTGAAGGCCCACCGGAAGCCGTTTGACTGGACCTCCCCCTCCTTTTACGAATATTGGTGAACAATGATCAATTTCCAAGATTCCAGGTAGCAATGTTGCCAGAGCTTAGCCATTTTCGGATCGACGATGGCTATAACAGAGCCCACAAGAATCGGTATCCTTGGACTCTCAATTCATCTATAATTTTCATTGACCAGCGAGCGGGAACCAGACTTTCATAGGTGGACTGTGAGTCGAAATACCCGGTGGCTCGTTTGTCGATGCTGGAGATATATGCACATCTACCAAAATTATTTTTTGACTGAAATGTTCCTACGAGAAAAAGGAACGTTCTACTCTCAGGTGAGAGCTATGTGGCATGAGTACCCTTAGAAGATTCAGGGGAAAGTTAATTGATTGCATTAACACCATCACTGGAACTCGACTTCAGCCCCAAAAATCTCCCGACAGAATGGCCTGCACCACATCAGCCTCAAAAATCTCGAGAAATAATGCACAGAGACAGCATCCTTTCACTTTAGATGCGATATCATTAGTATGGATGACAGTGTCCTTTTCCAGATCCAAGAATCCTATATAGATACCTATCTTCTTGGCGTTATCACCCATAGATAACACTTGAATTTGGCATTCAGCTTGTCCGCAGGCTTAGAGAACCCGTAAAGATGGATATATATACGGGGAGCCGAACATTCTAGATTCCCTGGAGTATTGGACCAAGCTTATATGGGGTTTGGGCTTGCGGCACTATTATTGGGGGACTACTTCCGTGAGCTAAATCCTTCCACCGCCCAGACTACTCTAGTAAGACGCTCGATCCGGGTGATAATCTTGCAGCCTACATTTAATCCCTGGCCAAAGGCTAGCCGGAAGCTGCGCACCCGTGACGTACGATCCATCAGCCTCTTGCGTGCTGTATACGGTTTATCCCACATTAAAAATGGACCATAGTCTTGCATTTCATTTCCCTTTTGTCAAGCTGCTATCTTTTTCCTCATGGGTACCAAAAAGAGCGCCCCTGAAGTGGTTCTGGAGATGATTAAGAATATCAGCAAAAATAAAGATGATGTGAGGAAGATGCCTGTTGCAACTAAGATATATATCTGGATCAAATCAATGTTATGTAGATTAGAAGTTAGCAATTATTACTGTGGCGCTCTGTTTGAAGACATTACTTATTGTAACTAACAATAAATTGCGCTTTCAGATTGAGTAGAAGAATCCAGCTAAAGCATTACATAACAGTGTTTCTCTCTTCTGTTTATCTGTTCAATGAAGCTGGTTAATAATCAGTGCGGAAGATGTGGCTGCGGGAAATAGTATTCAGATCTCTATTATGCGTCCCTATATATGCACTGATGCCAGATAGCGATAGCTTTTTTCCTTTTCCAGCTTAGAGGGTGAGTTAGATGCACAAAGTATCAAGTATGACATGCATACTAAAGATCCATAGCAGGGCACTCGCCGTTTCGGCAGGTCAGACTGCTTGCGGGGCAAGTCTCAATCTCCAGCGTTTAACCTCCGACCCTAGTGTATTGCGAAAGATACGGGATGCCCATAGTATCGCGGTTGATAACGCTCTATCTTTGTGTTGGTAACTGCCTGTGTAGCTATGCCCTTTGCTGCATGCATTGAATTGAAAAATGTGAGGCGTGATGGACCTATATACTGGACGACAACCACAAACTCACCCACGCCGGTCGGATTCACGAGCGTCTCTTAGGTTCCTTATGGCACGCACGTAGCCTGATGAATGCCCATAGGAATAGTCAATCAGTCTGGCAAGACGTATATCATGTGCTCAAGTAATGCGTCGATCTAATACCAATACCACAATTAATACTAATAAGCATAATACTATCCATCGTGTCAAGACAATTTCCCTAATTTAGAATCGCACTGAGGTAGAGCTTGTATGACAGCGAACATCGAGTTCAGTGCGATTTGTAGTTTGCGAAAACCAGAATACTTACGGACCCCGCGCGCACTCCGAACCACGACCCTTCCCTTCCCGCCCCCCCCCTCCTCCTCTTC
>JGI26051J44788_1000196_pt1 | contig 38518 bp, 34 predicted proteins | sample HigsolmetaGSP13D_FD_44788 | JGI IMG/M metagenome (IMG submission 44788) | reverse complement strand
TAAGCGAGTATAGACCGGGGTACTATGATATTGCAGGGATTATGACCTATGAGAGTCCGGATCGGCGTGTGCTGGCTAGGTTGATAGGATTCTTGGCATACTGACAGGTCATAGTGGTAGTATTCGGCTGACAGTTGTTTGCTTCAGGAGAGCTCGTCCGTCCCGCCGCGACGAAAATCTGGGATTCTGCCTGGCGGTGAGCAAGGCGGCTGGCGGCTAGGGCTCCGCGCCGCAGCTCGTCTTCGCTTCTCCCGCCGCTTTGCTCTGAACAAACGCCCCCGTTGCTGGTGAGCAGAGCTTGCACCAGAGACTCTTGGGTGTTTTACGAACAAGGGCCAGGAAGCTGTCTCGTCTCGTAGATCACGATGGCTGCTGTGAGTGTTGCCTGTCCCCGGTTGCGCAAGAGACTCGACTGACCGCGCTGTGGAAACAGCCAATTTCTACCATCGCAGAGGCCAAGGAGGTCAGAGGGCTCAACCTCATCGCTGCCCACTCCCATATCAGAGGCCTGGGCGTCGATGCAGACACTCTGCAGCCCCGTGCCTCATCGCAGGGCCTGGTTGGGCAGGAGAAGGCCCGAAAGGCCGCCGCCGTGATCTTGCAGATGGTGAAGGAAGGGAAAATCGCTGGTCGCGCCGTCCTGATCGCAGGCCCTCCCAGCACGGGAAAGACCGCAATCGCGATGGGTATGGCACAGGCTCTGGGGCCCGATGTGCCCTTTACGATGCTGGCTTCGTCGGAGATCTTTTCGCTGGAAATGTCCAAGACGGAGGCTCTCACGCAGGCTTTCCGCAAGTCCATCGGTGTTAGAATCAAGGAAGAGAGCGAGATCATCACAGGAGAGGTCGTCGAGATTCAGATCGACCGGAGCGTTACAGGGGTACGTCCTCCTCTACTCAGCGCTTGCTGTATCAATAGGATCTACTGGTACTGACTGCAACAGGGCAACAAACAAGGAAAGCTCACGATCAAGACCACGGACATGGAGACAATCTACGACATGGGAACCAAGATGATTGAGTCGATGACAAAGGAGCGTGTGACGGCAGGAGACGTCATCTCCATCGACAAGTCGTCTGGCAAGATCACCAAGCTGGGTCGTTCATACGCCCGATCGCGCGACTACGACGCCATGGGAGCCGATACCAAGTTCGTACAGTGCCCGGACGGTGAACTGCAGGTCCGCAAGGAGATTGTACACACTGTCAGCCTGCACGAGATTGACGTGATCAACTCGCGCACGCAGGGCTTCCTTGCCCTGTTCTCCGGTGACACTGGCGAGATCAGGAGCGAGGTCCGCGACCAGATCAACATTAAAGTGGCAGAGTGGAAGGAAGAGGGCAAGGCGGAGATCATACCGGGTGTACTGTTCATCGACGAGGTCCACATGCTCGACATCGAATGCTTCTCGTATATCAACCGCGCGCTGGAGGCGGAGCTTGCACCCATCGTCATCATGGCCAGCAACCGTGGTAACACGCGCATTCGCGGGACATCGTATCGCTCCCCGCACGGTCTGCCTCTCGACTTCTTGGACCGGGTCGTCATCATCAACACGCAGCCCTACACGAGCGACGAAATCCGACAGATCCTGGCGATCCGTGCACAGGAAGAGGAGGTCGACTTGACGCCGGACGCGCTCGCGCTTCTCACCAAGATAGGACAAGAGTCGGGTCTGCGGTACGCCAGCAACATCATCACCACGTCCCACCTGCTTGCCCAGAAGCGGAAGGCGAAGGAAGTCGGCATCGATGATGTCCAGCGGAGCTACCGACTCTTCTACGACCCGGTGCGGAGCGTCAAGTTCGTCAACGAGTTTGAGAAGCGCTTCATTGGCGATGAGGGAGATGTGACCTTGTCATACGCCAACGGTGATGCCATGGAGATCTCATAAAATGTTTCTTTTGCATCTCCTTCTATTTGTTCGACTCTTTTTTGGTGGGTTCTTGCTTTCCAAGAAAGGCGGGTTTCGAGTGGCGCAGCAGCGGATTTATCTTAATGAAAAAGTTGCATTATTTGTCTTTTTTTCCATACCATGATGTACGATATGACCGACGCTTATTCAGAGCTAGTTTTGTACGTTTGATATCTGGGTTAGAATTACAGTCCATTTATATGGAGCTTATCCCAAGTGTATAAATGTGACCATGACCTGATATCATGTCTCTAATGTGTTCACATGGCATCCCTTCACTTTTCGTCAGAGTGAAAACCAGGGGGGATTATTAGAATAATAATATAGTACAATTACAACAAAGAGGCTACAAAGCCATTTCTGCTCACCCAGACCCAACAAACAAAACCCAAGGACAAGAAATCCATGACTTTATGAAAAGTTAGCCACGCGGGTCCAACCGTTCGTGTCGCCAACTCTCCGGAACTCGACGCCCTCCCCGAAATAGCCAGCGTCGCGCCATGACTCCATCATGGCACTGTCATAAGGACCATGCGTCTCCCCGCCGTCGCGGCCATCCGACCAGCGAAACTCCCACATCGTCGGGCCCTGCGCGGCGTTCCCGGCTCCGCCGTTGGCAGAGTCCGCCGGCACGGGATCAACCCATTCCTCGCCGGTCTCGCGGCGGAACTGTCTCGTCAGCAGTTCACGCGAGGCCTCGTAGATGTCTGGTTGGCCGCGTGTAAGAAGCATATCAGCCGCGCCGGTGATGGCTTCTATGGCCTGCTTGCGCGCGGCCTCGGTGGGGTCGACCTCGGCCATCTCGACGTCCTGCTCACCGTTCCGTTTCTTGTTCCGATGTTTTGTCTGCCACTTGGGCTTCTTACGCAGGCCCTTGCCCAGCCTCGCGAGCGCTTCCAGGACCGTCTCTCCGCGTTCGAGGTGCGTGATGAGCGTCCGCAGCAGGTCCGCGGTCAGGATCTTGTCGTCCTCCTTATCCCGTTCCCTGCGGGCAGCTTCCCGTTGCGCAGCGGCCTCCCTCGCGCGCTTCATGTCCTTCTTCGAGATCCCCTCCAGCCATGAATCGTGGATGGCGTCCGGATCGGCCGCCTTCCGCACGTAGTTCCCATGCTCGTCGAACCGGCCTTCCTCCTGCTCAGCCTTCATATTGAACGCATCGAGCAGCGGGGCGTGTTTCTTCTTCGCGCCTGCGCCTAGCTCCTTGTCCATGCCGTCATCGATCCGCGCACGCTCCTCGTCCGGGACGTCGCTCTCGCTGTCTTCGTCGTCTTCTTCCTCCATCTCCCTCAGCGCCTCCTCGCCCTTCTTGCTCAAATCCGCCCGGACGGACCGTCCACCCCGCGACGAGGCAACCTGGCCCTCAATCTCGTCGTCCCGCAGGAACCGGACGGTCTTCTTGTCCTTCCGCGTCGCCTCCTCATCTTGGTCCTCTTTAAAATCCTCCTCCAGTTCCGCGAACATGTCATCATTCTCTGCAGCGTCTTTCTCCTTGTTGCGCCTGGCCTTTGCTTCCGCCCGCGCATCGAAGGCGTCATTGTCGCTGTCGGACTCGTACCCGTCGATGTTGACCTCTCTGCGGCGCGCGCGCGCCTGCTGTCCGCGCCGGCCGATCTCGTCTAATTCCAGGACGGTATCCTCATCGACAGCATCCGGTGCCAACTCTGTCGGGTTGCGCAGGTCAAACCGGGGTTTCTTGCTGGAGGATGGTCCGTCGACATCGTCGTCGTCAAGGTGATTGGTGCGGGCGAACTCGTCGCCTGCGCGCTTGGGGCGCGCGAGAGGAACGGACATGGGTGGCGAATTCGGGTAGTTTCTCAACTCTAGAAAATGAGACCTGTTGCAATCATAAAAGAGGAATGGAGGCTGAGCTCCAGAGACTGGTAGGTGCCGCCGCAAGCAGCACTGTCGTGAATGAGAAGTTGATGTTTGTCGATGTCTCGCGTCCGATGTCTTTTGTCCTCTCCGGCTGGAGTCCGGGGTCGGCTCGGAAAATCGTGGGGCGGGCGGCTTGCGTCACTCGAGCAGCGCGGCCGGAGCTTCACGACAGCGTCCGAGGCCACCAGAAGCACCAGGACCTCCGTCTCCTTGTGTCCTTTGTTGCGAGACTCCAGGCGGTGGTCGGAGACTTTACTGCTCGCAGTATATATCACGGGCACGCTGAGGTTCAACCTTCTTTTTTCTTATCCCGACTCCTTCACGCCCCTCGACTGCCTAGACTTCCCCGCAAATCAAAAGTACCTATACTTGAAGCTACATATCTGCCAAGATGGTGAGACAAGATGCGCTTTCTACCAAATGAGCTGTTTGTTGATATGATGTCTAGTTTCGTCCCGGTTTCTGGGAAGAAGATCCCATGGAGGGGGTCCTGGGCGCTGCCATGCTCCGCCACGGGGTGACGACTCGACGCTTCGACGAGTACTACCGCTGCTACCCTGTTGCCATGATGCCCGGTCCGGAGAGAGAAAACTTGAACCATGGCGGCAAGGTCATCTTGCCTCCGAGCGCCCTGGACAAGCTGACCCGGCTGCACATCACATATCCCATGCTGTTCGAGCTGCACAATGGAGCAAAGGAGAGGATGACACACGCCGGAGTGCTGGAGTTTATCGCGGAGGAGGGGAAGATCTACATGCCCTTTTGGGTGAGTAAATCTCTATTTGGCTTTGTAATCCCTCTTGTTTGTACGAGTGCCGCGTTTGAACTAACAGCATCGGGTGGCAGTTGATGCAAACACTCCTTCTTGAACCAGGTGACCTGGTCCAGGTTAAATCGACAGACCTCCCCCCAGGCCAGTTCATCAAGCTTCAACCCTGTTCGAACGCCTTTCTCGACATCAGCGACCCGAGAGCTGTGCTGGAAAATGCGTTCCGCAATTTCTCCTGCCTCACTAAGGGAGACGTCTTCACCTTCTCCTACAACGATCAGATATACGAGATGGCTGTCCTAGAGACAAAGCCCGAAAACGAGAAGAACGCCATTTCCGTCCTGGAGACGGATCTGGAGGTCGACTTCGCCCCGCCCGTCGGATACGAAGAAGCCAAAGCAAGCGGTACCAGCACCCCTAGCGTCGCCAGCGGCGTGCTTCCCTCAGGCGGCCTGGTCCACCCTCAAGGCACCATGGCACAAGCCATCAACTACGCGGCCATCGCGCCAGAATCAACAGACGCCGCAACGGGCGCCAAGGCCGTGTCGTCAAACTTCCGTTTGGGCGGACAGCGTCTGAACGCAAAGAAGGGCAGCAAGGCCCCGACACCCCAGCCGACCACTCCCGTCCCAAGCGCCGTCAATCCCCAACACCCTCCTCCTCCTCGGAGAACGAATGGCCCGCAGCCACTGCGGCTGCCCCCGAACCAGCTGTTCTTCGGGTACGTGATTAAGCCCCTGAGGAAGCGGGACGAGCAGGGCCGAATCATCGATCAGGAGGAGAAGTCCCGATTTCAGGGCGCTGGGCAGACGCTGCGGGGGAAGAAAAAGGGTACTGGAGGCTCAAATACACCAAAATGAACCTGCTGCACGTCGTCTCGGAAACTTTTCTTTTCTTTTCTTCTTTCATGACACCTGCATGTTTTCGGTTTCCCTTTTTTCATGTGCTAGCTGGATGATAGGGAACTAGAATGGACCCGTTTGTATTTACTTTACGAAGCATAGCGAGGTTAGGCCCGGTGTTGCGTTGAATGATTACGGATTTCCCTGCGGGTTTTTATAATCACCTATCTATGCAGTATATCGTAGATGATCTCGTGAAATAGCTCTATCATAGCCTTGATTTAGTCGACGAGGAAAACATGTCGTCAAAGTCAACATACTTGCCTAATTGGGGCCATGCAGTTCTATACCTGCGGGCATTTCTAAAGTCCTTGGGAAGCATTTGATAACGCTCGGCGTTGCGGGTCCCAGCTCGGCCTGACCCGCACAAAGCTCGGTCTGACTGGACGAAAACGGTAATTTTGGGGTCATGCCGAGCTTGAAGGTGCGGGTTACCAATAAGCCCGATCGCTTGATTAGATATGTAGGTAGGCTGATAAGGGCTGGAGCCCTATCTATCCGATAGATCATCTTGCTCTCCACCATGCACATACAGCAGCTGAGCAGCACCATTACTATTACTCCGCACATAATTCCTATGCTTTACCTTTGTGTGTATGTAAACGATGACCTGACTGAGTCTGGTGATTATTGATTTTGAAGCGTCTTTTCTTTATTTCTGTGTTCAAAAAGAATACAGCAGGGAGTCAATTAGACATACACACCGAACACATACAATTCCAGCTAGGACATTATGTATTCATCCACACAATCTTCACCGTCTACGGTATAAATTATGCCCAAACATCCTCCATAGCTCTTGTCTTAGAATCCAAGGCCCTACAATTGTTAGGTCGCTCATGTGTCTACCTGCCTAGATGAGAGCGAGAGTGTGAGCAAGAAACAGGTTGTATCGGATGTCCCGATATAATTGACCAATCGATATCAAGCCGAACATTTTTCATGCAATAATCTTATTCAAATCAGAACACGAGCATGAGACTGGAGGATGGAGGAGTGTTACAGGTATTAAAATAAAGAGACAGTGACAAACTGCCGATACTCAGGGAAAATCTTCGAACAAAAAGGGCATATCTATCAAGGAAATGTAGCAGGGAGCATGAGTACATGTTCCGGATGCAAATGGTAATATGGTTGGAAACTCACTCCATATTATCGGACTTGTGATGCTCATGGTCTCTGGCTACTATGCATAGCTGAATGCTCTGTTCAGGTTAAAACCTACATAGAAATTGATCAAAGGTAAATAATAAGGTGTCTACTGGTGTCAAGGAATGATGGACTTAAGACCTATTCATGTGGAAGTGTAATGTGACCGGGAAAGGAGTTCATAAATAAACATGTCAGGCAGGTACTGTATTTTTTTTGCACAGCTGTCGGGCGACAACATATATATATTGCGCGAGCGCTACATTTCCAAACATTTTCCTATCCACACTACCTAATGCAGCAGTACTTCTCCAGTCATTCCACAGCAACTGAAATGCAGTTATGAATCAAGCCCCCAGTGTTTCTAATTATATTTACCAGGGCCGGCGATGAAGTTGTTCCTTGGAAGATGCTGAACTTACCAATCGCGAAGGCTTCGCCTTATCAGTTTTTGTTTGGCTTGCCCAATCAGCACAACAGCCGGGCTAGCTCAATCGGTAGAGCGTGAGACTCTTAAGCCCGCCACCACCCAAGTGGTGGCATGAGGTGCATCTCAAGGCTGCGGGTTCGACCCCCGCGTTCGGCTTTTTGAAAAATACCGAACAACTTTTTTATTAGAGACTCACCATGCCCTTTTTCTTATTTCCTTTTGTTCGTCAAAGGCTGTGACCAGTATCCGTTACGCTGCATGACTGGAAAAGTACGCCAGAAGACCGTTGCCTGGCATCTTGGTAATTTGCTTTTATATAGCCATGAAGCTATCAGGGAGGCACCTAAGGTTCCAGGTACCTAATGTATTAATAGATCCTAAGCCAAGTCGACCCAGATCACGCCACAGTAAAGGCAATGAGATAGGCGCCCTGAGCAGCACCCTTGGTAATGGAGGTTTTTTCATAGGAATGTACAATAATTCCTTTGTATCTGAAGCAACACACCCTATGATAGATACCAAGACGGGGTGGTCATAGGTTGATGTGGTGGCCTTTCCTCTATGTGAGAAATGTTTCCCAATTCTCCGCACGAATCTGGGGAACCTTGCACTTGATTCCTTGGATCCCGCTGCCTGTAGGGGAAAGCTTGCCGGTAGGTCCCTGTCAAATGGCTGGGCTTTGCCACCCATGGCGCAGCGGCAGGTTCAGGAGCAGGGCTTCCCCACTCCCATTAATGCCTTTGTACGCCGTTTCCCTAGGGTGCGGCCTGGATACAACCGTCTGCCTACATTGTGTCTACCTAGGTATGCATCTACTAGCATAGGAACCTCATATTAGATAGTCCCGCCAGCAAGACTTGTTGGCCATCTTGAGTATACACCATACTCCTGTGGTCCCGGTGAGTCACTAGGTCATCGTTCACAGCACTACTGACGTATTCACGAAGTCGCATGACAACATCGATTCTTGACAGATCTTGATTCTTCAACTTCTCATGTCAAAATTCTGGAAGCATCGCACCTTTTCCCTCACATAAGCCTTTTGAGCTCAATTTTGTCTTCCATATCTAGCAGGATCATATTCATGTAAGCACGTCTTTCCCTTTCGTGCCTCCAAATCATGGAGACAAGTCTCAAGTAGTTGATGCGGTCAGCTAACATTTCTGCAACAGAACAATTCCCTTCCACAAGATGTCGTCGGGGTCAGAGTTTTCACTGGAAGAACAGCTCAAGATCAAGGAGCTCAAGGAGAACAAGCCAAGCTTGTTTCCAAAACAATTGGCAGCATGGCGCGAAGCTTACGAGAGTGGTGAATTAAAGCCTTTTGAACCCTTCACCGAATACCCCTGGGTTCTTAATGATTGCCTTCCTACACCTGCCGCGGTACAGGAAATGGCGGAAATATCAAAGCCGCCCCGTGTTGTGCGTGTCAAGACAGCACGAGGAATATCTCAGAAGGATGACCCTAACTGGAAAGAGCGTGAACTGGAGGTGTGTCTGGTCGACGAGGAAGCGGAGGATAGGTTGTATGAAAAGTCTCAACAAGGAAACTATGAAGCAAAATACATGACTGTCTTGCTCAATGAAAGAACTAGGAGGGCGACGGAGCTACATCGCAAATAGTCTGCTGGGAAATGCACGCTCGACTTCCTCCCGGTTTCTTTTCTGATCATGGCTTGACGCGGTACTGGAAAGCTACACTGCAGGGCAAATTTCTTTATACCTGTAGCTAGAATGAGAAGATACATGAATAATTGACTTGTTTCCAAAGACTAGAATGCGCGATAAAAGAATTGGTGTCCCGAAAGATATTACAGGCGAATGAACGGAAGATTGTATCTGAACCACAAAATACACCTTGTAAGTTTCTTTAGCCCGCTTCAAGTCGCTTTTGCAGATTGCTATTGTACAGCCACATGATTTTGAAGATATTTGGATGGTAATTAAACATCGTTAGGCAATAGACCACAGGCCAGCGCAGAGCATAATGGTAAAAAGATATGCGATCTGACAGGGACACGGGTGGTAACAAAACTTTTTGACTGAAAAGGGCTGCTGCATGTATTAGACAAGGGTTATCTGCAAAAAGTTCATGGGCTCTGATCCCGGAATATTATTGCCCATGCTCCTATTTGTTTTTCAGCTATGAGCACGTCATTCACTGTTCGGCACAATACTTCCTGCAGGTAATAACATACTTGATCGATAAAGAAAACCTTCTTCTGTTCCTTCAAATTTTTGATTCGGATCTGTTCTTCGATGCTCAACGTGGTCTTATGGTGGCCAAGTCCACCGGATTGCATTAGATTTCTTACGTCTTCGGCGACGTCTAATGCATCTGCGGCATTAATGATGGCTGCTCTCAGATCGACTGTGGCCCCAAGCCTCTTTCGAGAGGCTAGCATGGCAGGACTGAAAGCGGTGATGGCGAAATGCACAAATGCGACTGCAAATGCGGACCACTGGGCTGCGACCTCCCAGGTATTCGATGCGGGTGGTAGACGAAACTCTACGGTGCCACACCCCCCTTCGAGAGCGTTCTGGAAATTCCAGATAACGCCTCGGCTCGGCGAGATTGCATTGATGAGCTCTTCGCGGGATTCAAACGACTGGATCCAGTTAAATAGCACTGCAGATCCCGCCTGTGGTACATTTGGGAAGATCGTATCCCCGATCTCAGGGTTTGCCTCCGAGTTTGGCCGGCACCAGACAGTCTCGTCTTCCGACTTTGTTTGCCAAAGCTTCTTCATAGTAAAGCGCAGCTGCGGCTATTTTCCTTAGATTTCTGTCATCAAAATACCCCTGATTACTCATGTGGACATGCGTCCCACATGATTCATGGGTAGTAACTTCGCAAACCTTTCAAGCTCCCTCCATACAATTCTAATCTCTGCTTTCCAGTCCTGATTTATCGCCAGAACTCTTGAGATAAGTTCAATCTGATCTTTCGGAGGAAAAGTTAGCAAAACCGTGCGCGGGAATGTGAACTGGTCGTGTACAAAAGCCGCCGAATGGCTGAGCCTCGCTAATAGAGATCCATTTCTCGTATTTAGCATTTTCCGAATCTAGGATCGTTTGTTGCGCATTTTCGGTGAGATGATTCGCTACCATTTTGTGAAGGTTGAGTCTGTTGCTTCTAATTTCCTGCCTCGTCAATGGATGGGGGTCATCTAAAATGAAACCGGGTATTTGGGAGGCAAATGCGGGTTTTGGCCGAATCAGAAGCTCTAGTTCAATACCTATGAGCAAGGACATCTTTGAATGAACGCAGAAGATGGTTGGAAGGATAAAAAGACAGAACTGTTGAATACCCAGGCGAGGTAAATGGCGACGGACGCCGAATAATCTGTAGAAAGGTGTAGGGATTGGGGAAGAGGTTGTTTAGGGTCACGAAAGACGTGCAGAGTAGGTGATATCGACAGAGGACGCTGAAAGAAGGTCTGTGAGTGGACAAAAGAGGCGTGTGATGGCAGAGGTCTGTGGTGAATTGAGGCCAGCTTCACCACTGACTCAGTCTCTCCAGCATCTTTTTACAGGCCACATGAATCTTTGTCTTCAACTGCTTTTATGTTACCGCATCGATGTCAGAAACAGGGGCTCATAATAGAGGGTTATTGTTTATGTTATTATAAACCCCGATTTCAGAGGTTGTGTAGCAGAAAGAGAGGCGGACAGCACGTCATAATTCATAAATGGCTTCATGAAATTGTTGTACGCTATACAAAAAAATATAACATAGAAAGTATAATAGTGAAACACTAGATAGAGGGCAGAGATGATGGACATATGCCACTGCTAACTATATACTTCAGAGCGCGATATCAACGCCTGACCACCAGCTAACCAGTCCCTGTAAATAGCATGAGAAGAAGTATGGACAATTTATCTCTTTTCTGGGATCATAGTCGTTGACAATAAGACCAATCATGCTGAAAGATCATTGCATGTCACCAGAATATTCGACCTCACGGGCTGAATACCTACCAACAGCTTGTCCACAAATTGTGAACAGCAGGATAACAGGCGGGCTGTACATACCTTGTAACAGCCGGACGCAAGGATGTCAGAATATAATCACAGGATTAAACCCAATTCTATCAAGATGTATGTTTTCGACCTTTCTCTTTGCCGTGATTTATCCGCTCTGTGGCCGGTTTTTCCAACACAAGATTCATCGTTCTCCGAACACATCCTGATGCGACATTTTCCAGGAATTTCATCCTTATTTGATGCATTGGCAGACACCAACGATACAGAAATAAGTGACAACAGTGCGGATTTAGAATCGAAGAATAATCTCAGTACAAAGCGAATGGCAGACGCAGTTATGAATAAGAGCGCCTGAATTCATTTCCAGAAATAGGAATAATCTGTTGGACAAAAAGGCAACGCTACTATTTATCTTTGCAAGTTCCCGACATTATATTCCAATATAGTCTCGTCGTTAGAGTGTAAGAAAGAAAGGCAGAAAAGAAATAAAAGCAAGAAAAAAAGTTCGAACTCCGCTTTTCGGAAAACGGCGTTCATATTGGGGGAAAAAATGATCTCAGCCGGACGCGGGGGTCGAACCCGCAACCTTGAGATCGCCTAAGAACCACCGTAGTCCGGTGGCGGGCTAAGAGTCTCACGCTCTGCCGATTGAGCTAGCCCGGCTTCGGCTTAGCGTCGCTACGCAGGTTATGTTTTATTAAGCAGACAGCAATGCAGAGACTGGGTTATCTGATGATGCCCGAAGGTGAACCATAACGTGCCCTGCTTATTACACTCCTTCCGGATCAGCTTACTCTGAAGCCTGACGTGGCGGTGTTGATATTCTGATGCCTATCGTCTCAAACCTCTGCCATCGACAGGGCTTATTGCAATTGTCTTGTTTCAATGGCGTTGTGGCTTCGCAAGGCGCCCAATGAGGGAAATTCTCTGCATCGCCAGCGACCAAGTACGGTGTCTCCAAGTTTCTGGGTCGGCCATTTTGGTGTGATGTGTCGCACACCGCCACTGTGATTATATTTACTTCTCCTGTACATCAGGCTGGCAGATCAGCACAGCCATGGCACCTGACGACTGCACCCCTTTTAGAGATAAAACCTCTCGACCATGTCCTCGTCGAGGCGAAGCCTGCCTCTGAGAGCAAATTCATTACCTGATTTTGTATCATTTCTTTCTGCACATGGTCTATCGCAGCGGCAGATGGCACCATTTTGATATTTATATTCAGTCTTATATGGAAGAACTATCAAGTGGTCTCCCGTTCTTCTTCTATTTTCTGATTAGAGACATTGAATAGTCCTCGTACTTCCGTTCGCCATCATGGAAATCAAAGAATTGCCTGCTTTCGATGAGGACAGAACTACCACTGCACCTAGGTTAAGTGGATTTTCTGCCCAAGGTTCACAGGAAACATACATTCCGCAGTCGCGTTACCGTTGTCTCCTCTGCGAATCTAGCATTGTGTATTGGACCTTTGATTCTTTCAAGAGGCACATTGAAGATAAACACCATCCTCGATCTTACTTCCGTTGCTTTTATCCCAGCTGCCCTTGGACAAGTCCGAGACCTGAGAATGTCACTGAGCACTACAGAACCAGGCATAATTGGCAGATATGGTTGAGCGACGAAGAACTTACTCAATATGAAATCCTTAGAGAGCCTCCAAAGAGGTGTGAGGGCTGTAATTACCCTTATGACTCGTGGGATGACTATTTTAGTTGTATGGCCATTCATTGTCGTCTTCCGGAGAGAGCCGCCCAGTCACTTCGAGAAAATGCTTGGGGTTTTATATCCGACCCATATGACGGTGGAGACGACAGCTATTCGGATGCACCAGCAACGGATTATACAGTCGCGAGATCTGAATTGCCGCAAGTCGAGCCCAACAGAGAAGATTCGCTGATGGGCTCTAGTTCTACGAATATGAGCTCTTTGACTCTATCAAGTACAATCTTACAGGTTGGTAACGGACATCCAGGAAACTTGTATGTTCCAAGTCTTTTCCAGAAGGACGATCGTTTCTCCGATTCAGCATATCATAGCGGCCTCGGAACAGACACGGAATCAGTCTATTCAATGGGCTCTATTGGGAGCTCTCTCGGACTTCCCAAAGACTTTTTGCAGGATTTCATTTCCTTCTTTGCAAACACGCTGTTTGACAGAGTCGGTGCACGAGTGTGGGCTGAATATGCTTTGGAACAGCATCCTCCAGCGTTCATAGAGCAGCACTTGAATAGAGCATTAAGGGACTACGCTATTGAAATTTCATCGGTACTCGAAGGAGAATCAATGGAAGCATCAGCGCGAGTAAGGTTCGTGTCGCAAACTCCTCACGCTTTGATTGTTTTTACTAACCAGAATGTAAGGCTGTCCATAAATGAGAGCCAAATTGCGAGACAAGCAATAAAACTCATTCGGCGCTATCGACATGACATCTCCCGTTACTTCTGTTGCAATGCCATGTCAATGCCGGCAGCCACCAATTCGATGGCTACACTCCTTGAACAGCTTGGCAAGCAACTTTCCCTTGCTGATAAGCTGAATCTTTTCGACAAGCACACCTCGGCCAGAAAGGATGCAGATGAGCATCTTGAAGATGCACTGTCAGACGACGGAATTGAAAATGATCTCGAAGAGGACAAGTGCTTGGCTCAGTTGGGCTCTATTCACGACTTCCTATCCTGACTGAACCATTTCATCATCTGTTGATCGCAATGCGACAGATCCTTTACTGTGATGACCGGACCAAAATGTCTGAGATTAGAAACCTCATGTTAGAGGAATTATTACAGGCTGAGCTCGATGGCTATTCGAATCTCCCATGTCACAGAGACAACATTAATTACTCCGGAAAAGTGAGCCATACTGAGAACAACGACGGCAAGGATAATAAGCCTTTCTATAGCATTTCGTTCCAGATTGAGTGGGATCTGCTTGGGTTTCTAAGTTCTCGGTTTGGGGACCGTGAACCTCGGCTTGGGTCATTGATCGTCTTGACTGGCACGGCCCTCTACGCTCAAGCGACGACCTGCGTCGATTATCTTCAAAGGACTTGGCCTCACAGCGGCGCTTTCTTTCTGTCCACACTGCAGGACGTTCTCAAATCTAGCACTGTCACAAGTAGCCAGGGAAAGATACATCATGCTACAGGTGAGATATATTTTCTTTTTATCCGGTGCGCTCTCTATTATGACTACCTACGATCGATCTCGCCCTTGTGCGAGTAGAGAGCTTGTGCTTGAGATCTTGCCGAATATGTTCTTTTGGCTGTCTTTAACAGGCGCGGTTCGTTTGGGAGGGGCCTAAGTCAATATTTCGGATATCAGTCCATCCTCTTGGACGCAGCCTAGCTAACAGAAAGTCAGCTTTTCATCCCGATCTTGAGTTGCGAATCCGACTATTTAGTACAGACCTTGATGGCTATGCTCCCACAAGTCGCGTATCCATCGCTGCCCGGGGAACGGCCCAGATGCTGATAGATTTGGCTCAACAAATTGCTTGGATTGGGTCGGCATTGAGCATATCACCTTTCGATGAGAAAATCGCCTACTCCGAAGCCAAGATTGCTAAAACTGCATCAGAGAGACCTGAATTTCACGTAATATTCGTTTTTAAGCCGTTGGACTCAGCCGAAAGCCCTTGCTGGCTTCCGCTTTTTCGTAGTGCAACGATTGCACGTGCATTCCCAATCGCGGAGCGTCACAATGAGATAGGTTTGGAAATCCCTGTGGAAATCATGGCAGCAATAGCAGGTGTCCGACACGCCGTCGAGTTCGAAGGGGGTGTTGTTATGAAGGGCTTTTCCTCCATGTTTGTCCCAATGACGCGAAATGGAGATCGAGTCCAGTGGCATCTTATCTGCAGTCCAGATTGTGAGACTCGCCTATCGTACCGAGAAGTTCTCGATGGTTGCCCGAATCGGGCTACCCTGAACGAAGTGAGCCTTGAAAGTCTGCGCACAACTCGTGCTATAGTCGGTTGGTGCAGTGAGGCGACTTGCATATTAGGCTCTGAAGCAGCGAATTACGAAAACATAGACTACTCTGGAGCGGAAGATGTTGGCAGGGAGCTGAAGCTCGCTGGAGGAACTTTTGGTATCCAGCAGTTTGCCATTGCGCAACTTGATATAACCCTTGGACCCAAGGATGGGATCTGCTATTTTCCGAGAAGCGGGCCCTATAGGAGCATTATCTCCGCCGCCGAGAAGACCCCAATTGTGCTTTATGATACCGGCGAGAAACGAGGATGGCTTGTACCAGCCACCAGTGTTATGCTTCACATAGCACATCATCGCAACCGATTAGAACCCTTCGAGGTGAATGGTAAGCAAGTCAAGCTCTGCGCGGTCAGCCCAACGGGCCCATCTGCCGAGGAAGTGCTGTTGCAGAGTAGCTCCATCAGCCTTTCAGACTGCGAGTCATATACATTCAGAGACATGATCAGTAATATCTGGTCGATAATCGAGTTTCTCAGGGAGCAGCAACTAGCAAGAGACCAATCGTCAGGATCAACACTGAAGGGTCTTGTGCAGACAGTTGTTCATGGATTTGAGTTTAAAGCAATAACAGACCAGATATCCCCCTTCAGGCTGAAGCTAGCAACAATTCGAAACACCAGCGGTGGTTGGCCGGTCCTTCAACGGGATATCGACGCTCTGGTTCTTTTCGCCAATGGTTACGAGGACGTCATACAACCTTTGATGGACCAAAATAAGGGCCTGTGTCACAAATGGGGGAGCGTGCCCAAGGGGAAGGATTACTTGGCGACTAGTGTCAAGACATTAAAACGCCTCTACGACGTCGCTGGTTGCCGCCTGACCCGCAAATACCTGACGACGACCCATCTACGATTGTACCGGGGCAACTCATTGCTGTTTGAGCCATGCAAAACACCAGGGGCGTATATCTGTGACTGCACGCGCTTGCAGCGAATCTGCAAAGAACTCCCCATAGGCGACGTCCCACCTGAACATCTCGTTGATGACGGCGCAGTGATTATTGGCCAATCGAGGAGCACCATTCAGGACTTCATGACAGCGCCGCAGCCGCAGCTAGAACAAAACGGCCTCTTCAGTCAGCCAAACGTGCCTCTCATGCCGTCGGATTCTCACGGCGATTCTGACAATGTGCCCTCGTCTCCTGATTCCGACGGCAAATCGTCGCTTCAGAGCAGCTCGGAAGGGACGAGCCGGACATCGATATCGAGCGCGACATCGTACACATCTCAGGAGAGCGTCGGGACCTCTGTGCCCACAGATCCAAGTGATCTGTCTGGTAATATGCCATACAGGAAACGACGATGTTCTTTTGACAACAAGAAACCAAGATGGAAGATGCCTCGACTGACCATGTCCTCTTTCTTGTCAAGCAGAAATACACAGGAAGATAAGGATTCGGAGGAAGAGGATGGAGATGAATATGAGTGTGATTCCGTCAGGCAGCGTCACGTAGCCCAAGCTGCTTGATGAAACTGGATGAGTCGACTCTGCGATTTAACAGTCCTGTGATCTACGGCACGAGAACCAGCGAGAAAACAGATCTCACCAGCAAATATCTATCCTTGAAGAACCAAGAAGGGGTTTGATCAGGTCTAGAACAAGCCTGCCGTTCAGATATACGAATTCAGGACTTCGAGTGCCCGATCTCTTCAGAGACAACTGGGATATCAAGCCAGGAAGAAATAAAATATTGCAATTCAATTTCAAGGCCAGAGGACGGAGGTCTATAAAACAATTTGTAAGCGCAGGTCAGCTTGGCAGTATTCCTACTATATAAGTTACCAGTGCTGATGCAGATGCCAGGGAAGAGGGATCATCGTCTCAATATATAGTGGGTTATGGCGGAAACACTGTGCTTCTCCATGTGTATGTTGACCGATCAAGCACAGGAGGCGGAAATCAGAAGCATGACTTTCTTTGTCCTGCTGGAGATAGTATTCGAGGTGAGCCTTATGATCGTTTGCATCCTCTTTGCATTGACATGTTCTCTCGAGGGAAGAATCTGCAAAGCACAGATCTTGTATATATGATTTATAAAAGCCTCCCATCACCAGGTACTGAGCTCTTTCATAGTTGTATAAGTCCGAGCCGGCTTATATTTAGTCGTTGGGGATCCCGGAACGCTCACTGGGCTGAGAGCTCCGACTAAAGATTTAGCCTATCTAGGAGCAGACGCGTTAGACGCGATGGTGCTGCCGTCGGATATAACCACCCGCTCGGCTCTCGATCGGTAGGACAACGCTGGCAGAAAGCCCGACTCGGGCACAACCCGATGTTCACCGAACATCTATCAGTATTCTCTCTTTACATAGACAGAAGGCACATAGACTTTTCTTTTGATTCTTTCTGATGACCTGTTGAAGTAGAGGGTTCAGGACTCGGCATGAGACCCGTCATGATTTCGAGATTCCCCTGTCTGATTTCATATTTTATTTTATGCTGAGTCCCTAATTGCCCCTCTTACCTGGGATTCACTGGAGATTTTGGTCCTCCTGCTGCAATCATATCTTGACGGTCATCTATACTCCTTGTCTTGTGCTTTTTGGCGTTCTGCGGAAGATACCAGCCTCGTCTCGCATCTGTCTTTCGTCGCAGGATACAAAGCAAACCATTCAGAACCCTCATCATAGAAAGTCTCTGTCTTCTGGTTGATTGCATCAAACCAATCAATCAATGGCTGCAACATCAGCAAAAGAGACTCCTCTCACCCCGTTCTCCCGCCTCTCTCCATCCGTTTACCTCCGGGAGCCGACGACCACATCCATCAACAATGGTAATCCCGCGATTATCGTCATCTGCTTCTTCATGGACGCCCCTCCCCGCATACTGGTCAAGTACGTGACCGAGTACGTCCGTCTTGCCCCCTCCGCGCGCATAATCTTCGTCCTGAGTTCCGCGTCGGACTTGCTGCTGCGCCCAACGACGGCCAGCGCCCAACGTCATCTCACACCGGCTGTCGAGGCAATCCGCGCCTCGGCGGACCCAGAACGGCCAGTCTTCTTCCACATCTTCTCCAACGGGGGCACTCTGACGGCGTTGCGCCTGCTAGTGGCATACCGCGACATCACGGGCGAGCCGATGCCGGTCTCATGGATGATCATTGACAGCGCACCTGGCAAAGTCACCATCTTGTCTAGCGCGAAGGCGCTCTCATTCACGCTGCCCCGCGCAGCCGATCCTGCGCTTCTTTGGCGTGGGCATCATCATCGCCGTGCTGATAGTCGACTGGCTCGTACGGCAAATCACCCGCGCGCAGGACTCGGCCACTCTGGCGATAACGGCGATCAACGATGCGAAGCTCTTCAACGGGCAGGTCAGTGCGAAAAAGAGGTGCTATATCTACTCCGACGCGGACGACCTCGCCCACTGGCGGGACATGGAGGCGCATGCCGCCGACGCGGAGGCCAAAGGATGGGTTGTCGAGTGCGAGGGGTTTCATGGCTCACCGCACGTGCGCCATATGAGAGCGGATCCGGCGCGGTATTGGGGGATTGTCAAGAGGTACTTGAAGGATGCCAGTGCAATTAAGGCGCGTGAGACGAAACAGTAGTTTTTGTCGTCCGGATCCCAGGGTGTCCAGGTACTGAAGGCTCTACCGGAGGGATACATCGCGTACGCCATATGTCTTTTGGATCTGTCATCCGCCAATGTAGTCATTGCTTACATATGAAAAGTGTACTTAGATACGAATCCTAATACCCTTTGAGACCTCATCTATAGCTCTTCGACCGTGGTTCTTCACGTCCAAAGTCATAAGCCGTCACTTGCATCTAATATCAGCACCTCAATTTACACTGTATACGTGGAAGAGGGAAATCTTCGACATGAGTGAGTGCGATTTTCCCGCGTGTTTTCACTACTTAGAAGTATGACTTATTTTTTAAGATATACCCTAAGGATTGAAGTGAGATCTAGCCGACTAACTTCTATTACTAGGTCAACTCTCTCCATATATACTCAACACACTGAGAGGTCCGTCCAGGGTCTACAATATCTAGGAAATGACGTCAGGACCGGCTAACAGCGTAGATCCCTACATATGTTTTGAGGCACGAGCGGATCCATGGGCCAAGCACAAATTGGGTTCTGAGCGGTAGGATGGAGAAACGGCTGGTATCGCCGTCGCGCCAGACAGAACCAGCATCTTGGAACTGTGTGGAATGTAAGATTCAAAGAATGTTGCTGCCAAGGTGGATATTACTTGATTGATTGTCAGAGTCCTCCGTAGAAAGGATAAAAATAACCAGGTAAGAAGACAATAGGTCGTGGTATTAGGTACTTGTTTAACAATGCCTTCGACTACCTCTATAGCGTTATGAACAAGCACCATGGCCTTCCAGGAAAAAGTGGTTAAAGTCCATGAAAGGACCTTGGTGTCTCCGCGCGCCCGGAATGAAGCTCCGACGTCAGAGTTCTGAGCAGGCGCGAGTCGAGCCGACGTGAGCCTTCCACCCGGAAGCTCCGTCCAGACAAACTCCAGACTCAAACTTTTCGCCTGGCAGTGTTTGGTCTTTTGAAACTTCCTCATTGTCCAGCTTTCCTGGAGATACACCATAACTGACCGTCTCTTGGCCTGCTTACCTTGTCCATCTTCATCCCCATCTCCACTTTTGAGTTCCGCAAGCTCGCGAAGGAGCTTCGACCGCCTGAAGCTCGAGGTTACGATCGAGCAAACCATGGAAGCCTAAGTGGACTCTACTCCAATTGCCGCAGACGGTCCACCATTCCTGGATTTCCTTAGCATTAGACCTGCCGCTGCTTTCCGACGAGTCAATGGGAACCGCTGCCTGGCATATCTCCCGTTTACGGGCAGTCGAATTAGGAGTAAGACAGGAAGGGCCTATGCCATGGAGCCAAGAATCGACAATCAGCTGCCGAAGCTTATATCAAGCCCCGAGAGCATATCTAGACCCCTCTCGGATGGAGCGGCTGCTGACATACTAGCATGGTAAGACTGACGTCCAGCGGAGATGAAAGGATCCTCTCCTAGAATGATACAAGGGAGGAACTACCGCCCCATGACGACTTTCGCAATCAGTCTAAGAGCTCTAACAGTTCCCGGAGAGAACCCATACTTGTACTCTTTCCACGTCAGTTCTTCTCTAGAGCTTCAATTGTGGAGGAGATTCTACTTCCCCTCTCTCTGGAGCTCCTGTTTGAGATCGAGATCAACACCCCGCTGATAACATCAAGCTTGGCCACTCTTTATCTGCCAGGAGTCAATAAGGACCCGCCATTGGCCCGCTTTGCAGTGACTGGGGGTCTTTCAGTAGATCTTTTCCGGAGGCCAATAGATAGGGATCGAGAATTGGGGAACAGGAAAAAGTACGCGAGTCAGACCGATGCGATACATAGCGCTGTTTTGTTTTTCGCCCTGCTGTCGATCCGCTTTACAGACGTGTGCCGACATACTCCAGAATTCTATGCTTTTCTTTAATACAATTTGCTGTTCAGCGCTCATTCCTTCTAGCTCCTGTTTAACTAGATATCCCGTCTCCGGAGGATATGGATGCACTATTTCCATACCAGCTGACTGATATCTGCAGACACTATGTTTCAGACACCTGGTCGAACAGAGCCTATCGTTCCTCCAAAGGCCCAGGAAAACCGTTTCCAGCTCCCAGGCTATGGCTTGCCTCTGGATTATGCGCCATTAGCAAAAGATCTCTATGGAGTCGAGAGCAAGGGATTGTTTCCCACGGCGTTGGACGACCGCGATATTGGCCGGGGATATGTTAAGTGTGTTTTTGTGTGTTTTTTTAAAGAGCAATGCTAATAATGTAATATAGCCAGCCGCTGTTGACCCTCCGCGAGATTGAGATGATGAGGCTGATGGATGAAATCACGGATGAGCCGCTGTGGTATGAAAAGGTAACGTTCATTATTCTCATTCTGGTTCGTCCTATTCCTTTCTCTACATGTCGAGACTAATACTCTCATCAGATATATGAGGAGCCTATGATTGACAAATGGAAGAAGCACGCCATTAGCAGCGGCCCTAATGTCACTCCGAAAATGGTTGACTGGATCATCGAGGAGCTGAAGTTCAAGGCCAAAATCTTCCAACATGTTCGTGCAGTCAGTATATATAACGGAGACGTGGTCAAGTCAGACGACATTCTACCCGAGGAATGCCGGATTCAGCTCAAGGATGCTGTCATAAGAATTCTACAAGACCCGTCATATGTGAGAGACTATGAGCCGGAATCGGATGAGCACGAGCTCGACATTGTCCACCCGTACCTATTTCCTCTTGTCTTTGGAAGAAGTCGTATCCTCAAAGACCGTGTGATTGGTGTCGATGACGCACTCGTCAATTCCGGGAAAGGTGAAACCATTCCCATCCCAGAAGATCCCGGAATCACCCGCGAGGACATGACTTGGAGAATAGCTTCACGCGACGATATTACAGTCAGGCCCTTCAGCACTAATTTCCAGCTGCTTCCCTTTGATGTGGAGTTGGGGAGTGACGAGAACTGGCACATCGCCAGCTACATCAACAATCTGCACCCGGAGAGACACAAAGACCTATATCACATCATTGAAAACATAATAAACAAGGTCGTACCAATGTGGGACATAGCATTGACGCCACTGAAAGATATGCTTCATTCACGGGCCCGAATCGAGTATCACAAGGCCGTGTACCGTCCTCTTTCCAAAGAGGCAGAACAGTCGCGCCCCAAGCAAATGCCAGAGGAGAGTGAACATGACTACGAAGTTCGACTGAACCAGTGGAAAGAGCATGTCTACGAGGCTATTCCTCCAGAGCCTGGGAAATTTCAACCATGGGCCGTTCCCCGATTCTTGATGACCGAGCTGTCTGAACACGAGACAAATCCGCTCCGAATAGAGGAGCAGGTCAATCTCAAGGAAGAATATGGGTCTCACGGACTGCAGGTGATTATCAGGATCGTTGATCTCGTACTGACCCCCGAAAAGCCTGTGTACCAAACCCACTGGCATGTTGAAGGACAAATGGTACGTCCTCGTGAACATCCTCCCCAGCAGCGACGTCCACTTAACCAATCATCAGAACGAGCATATATGCGCTACCGCCCTGTACTACTTCGACAGCGATAATGTAACGGAAGGCCGAACCGCGTTTCGTCAGGCTTCCGACACGGACACCATCAGCGATATCGAATACGAGCCGGGCGACGGGGTGTGGCTGAAGCAGATCTTTGGGATCGAGAGCGGCGGGCCCGCCGTGCAGGTGATTGGCGAACTCTCGTGCAAGGATGGCCGGCTGATCGCGTACCCAAACTCGATACAGCACCGTGTGAGTCCGATGGAGTTGATCGACCGCACCAGAGAAGGCCACAGGAGGGTGCTGGTCCTGCACCTGGTCGACCCCAACATCCGGATCATCTCGACGGCCAACGTGCCGCCGCAGCGGCTGGACTGGCGCGAGGAGGCCCGCAAGTACCAGAACGTGCTCAACAAGCTGCCCGTCGAGCGGGACGACTTTGTGCTCAGCCGCTCCGACGGGTTCCCCTTCACCATGGACGAGGCGAAGCAGTTTCGCCAGAAACTGAGGGAGGAGCGCAAGGCGTTCACGCTCTACCAGGATGTGGTCTTTAATTCTAACCATATCATACTGTGAAAGGTCTGTTCTTTTAACTACTTATTTGTCATATTATCTCATATTGCTTCTTACTATACTATGTTAGTACTCAATAAGATCGAATCTCTGAGTGGCCTGAGCGGGTAAAGAGCAATGAGTAGGGCAAATTAAGTAAAAACTTCTTGAATATTATCTATCGTTTGCTTACACTGCTGTTAACTTCAATGATAACAAGAACAGGAGGGTAGCAGGAGTTCCTGAGGAGCCTGTTTACTTAGGCATGATTCTGACCCTGACCCTATTTTAAAATTGACATTGTCTCCGATAGAGGCAAGAAAAAGCCTTTGAGAATTTATCACTTGAATTCAAGGCAGGAAAGAGACCTAGCTACCTACCTATTCAAGAAAATGAAAGGAAAAATCCGGGAAGATGTTTTCGGGTTTTCCAGCAAACAAATTCATTTTGGTTCAATTATTGCTTTTTGGGCTGGTCTTCTAGTCCAAACGTAGAGCAACACATGCAATACATGCAATACCTACAATGCAGTACATTTCCATGCTGTGTTGTGCCATGATCTCAATCAAATATCAATCCCCACGCTATGCATCCATACATGATACATACATATATACATCCAAGACACGTAGTAGAAAAACCTAGACCTCATGTACATGTACACACATGACAATAGAGAAGGAAAGTGTAGATAACCCGCAAGCTCGACTCGTGATCTTGATCTGATCTTAGACCCGTGAATCAAACCGGGTCTTTTTTAGTCTATAGTCCAAGGAATACGGATCGAAACAGTTGAGAATGGAGGATGCAAGGATCACCGCCCCCTCCACTCGGGGAACTCGTCCTCGAGGCGCAACCGCGCCGTGACGTTCATGCTGAACAGCTCCTGGATGAGCAGCTTGGCGGCGTAGGGGATGGTCATCTTGACGACGTTGCGCGACGACTTGCAGCGCTGGCACCAGTTGAGGTAGCCCATGAAGCCGCACGTCTCGCACACGTCGACCTCGTGCTTGTCCGACGACAGCATGAGCCGCTCCAGCAGCAGCTGGCTGGTGCCGTACGCGATGAGGCAGTCGCGCTCCATCTCGCCGAGGCGGAGACCGCCGTCGCGCGAGCGGCCCTCGGTGGGCTGCCGCGTCAGGATGGCGCGGGGCCCCCGTGCCCGGGAGTGCATCTTGTCCTGGACCATGTGCTTCAGCTTCTGGTAGTAGATGGGTCCCGTGAAGACGTAGAAAGGCAGCGGCTCGCCCGTGATGCCCGACGTGAGGTAGTCCTTGCCGCCGTAGCTGAACCCCTTCTCGATCAGGATGCGGGACATCTCCTCGACGGGGCTGCCGCCAAAGGCGGTGCCGTAGCCGTGCTGGCCCGTCAGCACGCCCGCCTTGCCGGCCACGAGCTCGAGCATCTTACCGACCGTCATGCGCGAGGGGAATCCGTGCGGGTTCATGATGATGTCCGGGACGATGCCCTGGTCCGTGAACGGCATGTCGACCTGCTCCGCGATGAGGCCCACGACGCCCTTCTGGCCGTGGCGGGACGAGAATTTGTCGCCGACCTCGGGGCGACGCGTCTGCCGCGTCAGCACCTTGATGAGCTGATTCTCCCCCTCGGTCACGGAGATCATGACCTTGTCGATGTAGGCTGGGTCTGGGAGTTTGTAGGTCATCGGGGCTGGCAGGTAGTTGATGGGCCTGCCCGCGTCGGACCCCGTGAATCCCGACGAGAGAGCCTGCTCGGGGGTGACTTTGTTGATGTACACCTCGCCCGCGTTGACCTGCTCACCGACTGCGGCCAGACCGTCGCTCTCGAGGAGGGCATGCTTCCTGATCGGAGCGTCGTTCTCATACTGCGGTCCTGTGAGCTTGTCCTTGGTTCCGTTGGAATAGCTCTTGAGGTTGGTAGTGTATTTCCGGAAGACCTGGCATCGTCCGAAACCGCGATCGATCGATCCTTTGTTCAGGATGAGGGCATCTTCGATATCGTAGCCTGAATAACTCATGACGGCCACCGTCGCGTTCTGACCGGCCGGGAGATGGTCGTATTTGACAAGTTCAATGGTGCGAGTCTTGACCATTGGTTTCTGAGGATAGACCATGAGATAAAGCAGGGAGTCGATGCGGAGGAATTGGTTGGATGCGATAGCGCCGATAGCTTGTTTACCCATTGCACACTGGTAGGTGTTGCGCGGGGACTGGTTGTGGTGTGGGTAAGGGATCAGACCGGCGACGGCGCCGAGAATGGTAAACGGTTCGATTTCCAGGTGTGTCGTGGTGTCGTTGATCTCGTTTTCATACATGGCAATGTTCGAGTCGTTCTCCTCGTTCACATCGAGATATTCAACCAAGCCCTGGGCCAGAAAATCGTCGAACTCCATCGTTCCGTCGCGCAGCTTCGCGAGATGATGGGCTTTGACCCGAGGTTTGCCGTTCTCGACGATAATGAGGGGTCTGCAAATCCGACCATCGTCGGTGGCAATATGCACTGTCGCGTGATGATGGTTGATGTAGACGCTGACAAACTCGGATATCCGTCCCATGCGGCGCAGCCTGCGGAACGAGTTCAGGAAATGCTTCGGGCGTCTGGTCAGGGCGATCGGGGTACCGTTGATCGCGATAATGTAGGCACCGGGGCCATATATTTCTCTTCCACCAAGCGTGTTGATATCTTCCGCCCCCAGGACAAACACCAGCTTCCGTATCGGCTCTTCTTCGTCGTTGGTCGTGATGTGCGTCATCAGTGCAAGGTTCTTCACGAGACCGCAGGCCTCTCCTTCCGGGGTGTCAGACGGGCAGAGCATTCCAAATTGCGACGGCTGCAGCGCCCTCGGTCCGCTGACTTTTCTTGTCTTCTCGAACTGGCTGGATATACGCGTCATCATACCCAATGCGGATATGTAGCTCAGCCGGCTCAGGACGTGCGTGACACCTGCACGTTCCATGCGGAAACGTTTCAAGCTCCAGTTTCCGGTTGAAATAGCGCGGTTCATCCCTTGCGTGATGTGATTTCCATGCATGCTTACGATGCTCCAGGCATCGAAAGCCTCCGCCCGAACACGCTTGTTCAAGACTTTGTCGATGTTCATCCTGATATCAAAGCAAAACTTCTTGAACAGATCCTCGAAGAGCAGAGCCAAGAGCTGGCCAGCCAGCTCGAGTCTCTTGTTTCCGAGGTAGTCGCGGTCATCCACCATGGATGGATCATGTTTCGCCATCAGAACACGACGGGCCATGTGGGCAATGTACACCGCTTTCGGCCGGAAATCCATGTCCTTCACATCCACGTGGGAGATGATAACAGATGAGATAGCCTCGATGGCCTCCTGGACATGCGTCCTGCGATACGCTGTCTGCTTGCGGTTGATCTTGATCCGTGCCCCGATCCATTCGAGCGCCTGCTGCTGGGTGAAGATCCCGAGCTTGATGGCCTCTTCGAAATTGACGGCAAAGTCTTCCTGGTAGACTTTGTCGACTCCCGCGACAAGGAGCAGCATCTCCTTATCGGAGTGGATGCCCATGGCTTTGAGAAGGATGACCAGGGGAATGTCCTCGCTGAGGACGTTGTGCTTCAGGTAAAGCTTGTCCTTTTTGAGAATGATATAGCTCTTTGATTTGCGTTCGTTGGAGGAACTCGTGACCGAAGCCTGCACGATCTCCTTCTTCGGATCCGTTTCCACAATGACACGGTTCTTGCTCAGCTGCTCCTGGACCAGGATAACCTTCTCGGTTCCGTTCACGATGAAGTAACCGCCAGGATCCAGCGGGCACTCGTTCAGCCTATGCATTTCTGCCGGCGTCTTGTTGTAGAGGACACACTTCGAGCTACGCAGCATAACCGGCATCCGGCCGATGTTCACTCCTCGTCTTATCACCCTTTGACGACCACGCACGTATTCGAAGTCGACAAGAATTGGAGCGGCGTACGTCATATCGCGAAGTCGACACTCGTTCGGCGTGACGGTCGACTCGTATGTGAATCCGGCCTCGTCGGTCTGCGGTTCGTCTGCACGCCGTGGGGTGGACAGATAGATATCGGTAAACCTATAGTAGGTTAATCGCCACTTAGTCACTTATCGCGGGACGCAAAGTCCGGATGCAAACAAAGTGCGTACTTGATGTAGAAGTTGTGGTCAACATCGCTGCGGATCGTCGAGTTGGCCTGAACGATCTTCTTCAATTGGACCTCGACGAAGTAGTTGTAGGAGTCAATGTGCTGCTTCACCAGCCCCTTGACCTTCAGGAAAGCAGGAAGCAGATTCCACTTGTCACGAGCGGTGTTGATGGGGTCGGTCAGCGACTTGTTGTAGTAGAATGGTTGGAGAACGGCATCGAAGGGCTGTTGTCGAGTCGTTAGCAGGTGTATTCTTGACTAACACAACAACAGGTCTACTGTCTGGCATACATCCGTCCGGCGCGGTTTTTTCGGATGGGCGTGACCATTTGTCTGATCCTGCTGCTGGTCATTGCTGGTTGGGCTCTGCGCTGGATCGGCAGACTGCTTGGGATGCGACATGCGCTTCCGCTTGAGCGCTGGGTCGGCGGCCATGGGGTGAGCAGCGGTGGCGGTCTGTCGCGGTGGTCAGCGAGGTCGTGGAAAAAAGTGGGAGCACGCGGAGCAGGTTTTCCGTACGGCGGGAAGATCTGCAGAGGGCGGCGCGGCCTCGGCCGAAGCCTGGGGCCTCCTGCGAGGAGGCATCGTCGCCGACAAGCTGCAGACAGGAGAGTAGATGCAGGCTGCCGGGGGATCTGGGGAGCGTGGTCGAGCTGCTCAGCTCTGAGGAATAAATCGAGCTTCGCGGCGTCTTTCGGTGGAGGGGAACGCCCGGCGGGATGCTTATGTAAGACTGCGCCCTAACCCGACACGGCTAGCGCCCGATAAGCCATCGGCCGTCGATGTTTGCCATGTTTGTCTCAGGTGCTCCTATCTACATCCTACATCTCCATCTCTCATACCACATGTATTCCTTCGGTGTGTCAGCAGTCTGCAAGTAATCAGACTGCTCTGGATTTTCAACCTAAATTGCTTTTATGAATTATTGCAGAGCGTGGTTAACTTCAAGACTCAAATAGATCATGCTGTGCAGATGCAGATGAGCAACCCATGTGACAAGACTGCATCAAAACTGCCTTACAATGACAGAGTATAAGCATTTACAGTTCTACCATTATCACAGACTCTATGCAGCATACTCAGCAGAGACAAATCTCACCCTTGTATCCACTTAGATGTTGCTGTGGGCTGCTCATCCCTCATGCACCAATTAACTGGGACAAATACTCCGACCTTGCAGACGCAAACAAAAACACGGAGCTGCAGATGGCAGTGCACGCGAGCGCGGGGTTCAATGAAACTGCAAGGACCGGAAGCCTTCTCCAGAAGATGGATCTGACTCACCTTGTCTATCAGATATCATAACCTCTGGATTCCTGGAGAAAGTTCTGGTTCCGAGGCACTTGGGAACCGGCGCCGGACATCCCGGCAAAGATATGCCGCGGGCATCTCTCCCATATTAATGCTAGTTTCAGACCGCTAAAAAGCTACTTCGAAGCATGTGGTATCTGAAGTCTGGCATTTGGCGTCTGGACCTTTTACCAGATACAGAAATGGAATAGTCCCAGAGGACAGCATCCCTTGGTAATGCGGAGGCCAGCCTCTAGGGTCCTCGTACGAGCTTTCTCCGCAATCCTCCTCTAGCATATCTATCAATGGTCTCCCTTAACGAGCGGCTTTGCTGATAGCTTCTAGCTCCCCGCGGACGCCAAGCCGCCAGCGCACCCCGGAGCGGCTCCCGGGCCTCGTGTCTCCCGCCCCCGCATTGCCTCCCTCTGGGGTGTCAGACGTCTATCTGTCATTCATGGCACTTCAGTCGCTGAACTTTCATCTGGAGATCCCGAGGTTTGTTGTTCAAACCCGCGAACCTCTAGCCAGACTGTCTTGGCTGTGGAGATGACCGCTCACAACCTCGGGATTGCTCGAATTCTCAGTGCACGTTTCCAATCACCATGCTCAGTTCGTTCTGGGCGTCTTGAGTACGTGGTACAACTGACCCAGCACGGCAGGATGCGGGGGAAAACATGGGATGCGAACTCACGGGGGATTTAAGGCCCCTCCTTTCCCGCATTGAGGGAGATTGGATGTCTGTGTCGCGCGCATAATCTGCAAGCAGCTTCTGGTTTGCATCCAGAATTCTGATTTTGTGACCCTCTTGACACTCTCTTTATCTGAAGCTAGTTCTCCGAGGCCGTGGTCATCATGGCTGCTAGCAGTGAAAAAAGTGCTAGCGTTGAGCGCATTGAAGATGTCGGCCAGCCTGCTCTCAACAGCCTTGACTTTGATGAAGAGTTCAGCCCAGTAGAGCAGCGCAAGATCATCCACCGCATCGACAGGCGCCTGGTCACTATGACCGGACTGGCTTACTGTATTTCCCTCATGGACAGGACAAACGTCAGCAATGCTGCGATTGCCGGGTAATTAACCCAGATTCGTTTTGTACTCTCATGGAAACTATACTGACAGCGCACCAGAATGATCGAGGACTTGAGACTAGATATCGGTTTCCGATACGTACGATGTTCAGTTTCATTACCATATTATAGACACCTAACTTGCAATAGTCCATCGTCGTCCTGATGTTCTTTGTTCCATACACTATTTTCCAACCTCCAATGACGGTCATCATAAGGAAGATAGGACCTACCTACTTTCTCTCCGCTATCATTCTTGGCTGGGGTGCAACAATGATTGTACGTGCGAGCGTCTCCTTTATGGCAATTGTTCTAACACTGCGTCAAGGGGATGGGTTTCACGAAGAATTGGCATCAGCTGGTCGGTACTCGTGTTATCCTTGGCTTCCTGGAAGCGGGATACTTTCCCGGCTGTGTGTACCTGTTGTCATGCTGGTACGTGCGATGTGAGTATTCAGAAGCCCTACTTGTCTGAGACGACTCTGACTTTATAAGATGACGTTCAAAAACGCTTCTCTATTTTCTATCTTATCGGATGCGTCGCTTCGGCTGCGTCCGGGATTCTAGCGTTTGGTCTGATGCAGCTGGCCGGTGTTCAAGGGCTCGGAGGCTGGAGGTGGATATTCATTCTGGGGGGAGTTGTATGCAATTTCCTCCATCAATCTGGACTCCATGTTGACCTCTTGACAGATTACCTGCGTTGTCGGAATTTTTGCTTTTTTCTTTCTCGTCGACTTCCCTGACAAGGCCTACAAATCCTGGAGGTTCTTAAACGAGAAAGAATGCGCCTTTATCGTACGTCGCATCAACAAGGACCGCTCGGATGGAGACTCCGAGCCCTTCACCTTGACGCGTTTCCTGCGGCCCGCCTTGGATCTAAAGATCTGGGGGTTCGCCATGATCTTTTTGTACGTCTTCCCCCATCAAACAAAACCTCCTCCATCATCAAATCATGCCATGCTAAAGTCAACGCAGCTGCTTGACAACAACCACATACGCCATCGCATATTTCCTCCCCATCATCCTCCGCCAAGGCATGGGTTTCGACGTCGGCGCCTCGCAGTGCCTCGTCGCGCCGCCCTTCGCCTTCGCGGGCATCGTCATGTTCGCGACCGCCTGGGTCGGCGACAGATACCACATGCGCGGGCCCATACTAGTCTTCAACGCCCTGCTCTGCATCATCGGCCTTCCCATGATGGGCTTCGCCAAGGGCAACGCGACCCGATACGCAGGCGTGTTCCTCTGCACCGCGGGTGCCAACGCCAACATCCCTGCGTGCATGGCGTACCAGGCGAACAACGTCCGCGGGCAGTGGACGCGTGCCTTCTCGAGCGCGACCCTCGTCGGCTTCGGCGGCGTCGGCGGCATCGCGAGCAGCCTGGTGTTCCGGTCGCAGGATGCGCCGGGCTACCGGCCTGGCATCTATACGACCATTGCGTAGGTCTTTCTTCTTCTTCTTCTTCTCTCTCTCTCTCTCTGACAGCAGTGGAATTTATAGCCCTCTGACTGACTGCATCTAGTTGCAACGTCCTTGTTATCTTAATTATTGGCGCCCTGAGCCTCTGGTTCCACCACTGCAACAAGCAGGCCGACCGCGGCGAGCGTGTCATCGAGCGATCCGAGCAGTTCCGATACACAATCTAGCCAAGCCGAGCTGTCTGTCACGCTATTCGCTGCTTTACATTATTGCATGTGTAGACAAGTCAATGGAGTGAGGCGGAGGGCTACAGTATTTTAATTTTATTTACCATAGGTGATCTGCAGACAGACACTAGAGAACCATACAAACATGGGCGGTAATTGGTGTAGGGATGTGCAATAATAGTAAAGCAAGGCGGTCACGTAAACCGTGCCTAGTATATTTAGGTACTTGGTACTGGAGCTATGCACATGTACATATATACATGTATGCATACCTACATCAGACGCTGTGCTTTAGGCCATGTAGATTAAACAGGGATCATCTGATGTAGGTGCATGCAGGAGAGATCATGATCACACACACCCACCTACCTGATCCAATCTAATTCAACAAGTTTCTTCTAATCTCAGCATTATGATTTGATTCTCCGCCTTACCCCGGGTGATATCTAAAAAGATATGTACAGGCTGTGATCTCGAACTACAGTAAGGTATAATTAATCAATAAGAAGGCTGTGTTGGCTGCACTTAAGCCCATCTGAGGAGTATCCCAGTTAATTAAACACAACGAACAGCTACCTACTTTTTCACCTGACATCTTGTTCTTCCTGCCGTAGCTGCCTTTTTAGTCAATATCTGTCCATTTGCACTCCAAGATGGGCGATTCTGAAGACGTCCACTTGCAAATCTTTATCTCGGAATTGACTTCCGACAGCTGACCGGTTCCGCTCACTCCAAGAAGCAACATCCATAGTTTGAATGGAGATCCAGGCAAAGAATGATGCCTTACCGGTTTCCTTGCGTGCTATGTACATGGGTGCAGATGGTAAGAATAGCATCCCTGTCAGTTTCCTATTAGAAAACTCCAAGACTCGGCACGGATTCAACTAAAAGTTTGTTTTCTTATACGCCTACGCTAGGTGCTGGCGATTTCAAAAATGGATCGCAGGTGTAGAAAATGGATCGCAGTAAGACCCAACAGAGTCAAGTATCAAGGCTTGACAAATTGTTTTAAATGAGCAACGTAACGCGGTTTATGAGGACTGTAGACATGCAAATAAGAAAATACATTTCTCTAACTAGGTATCTCCCTACAACTGAGTATCGCGAACGATGCAGCCAACTCATCTTCTGTCATATGTTTTCATTGTTTGTCAATTTCCCATTGCATTCTCCCTTCCATGGGTGAGCGCTTCTCTGTCTGGCGTCTGGAATTCAAATTGAGACAAGCAGCTTGAGAGCATCGAAGTAATCTACCTCTCCCAAAGCACAAACTATACCGACAAGTTCAGTGAGTCTACTTGTTGGCATTGTCACCAGGAAGATACTTATAGCTAACAATGCATGGTGTAGCTACTGAGTTTATCAGTGGGAATTCATACCTGCTCCCAGATGGTTCTCTGTTAGACATAGCTTTTTGCGGTGATGTTCACCAGACAACAAGTCAGGCGCAAGTAAAAGCCGCACCTGGATCTATAATTCTGCCACACTTCGGCAACGACAAATCAACGCATCTTTCAACATGGCACATCACCAGGCTGGTGTTATTTATTGGTATGGGACTCAAATTTCAAGAAATCCTGACAATAGGATGCTTTCCGAGGTCTTGAACTTCACGAATGGCGTTGATGGACAACGTAAGTGCCCAACAGCTCTGATAGTCGATGCTTGCTAACACAGCTTAGTGCTTGCAACACATCCACTTAATGGTTCGCATGAGAATGGGGCATCTAGTCTTAGCATAGATGCAGCCAGCATCATGCTTCCAATGGATCTTGAGGAGGTTGGCAACATGTATACCCTTTACGGGTTGTGGAACACTACCGACACCCACAAAGGAAACATCACGGTAATCTCAAATAAAGGATAATGTTGCTTATAGATACTAATAGCTGCAGACTTTTGCCGCATGCATTAACGTTAAAATTACATTACCCACCCCATCTACAGCAGCTCTGTTCAGGCTCACTCCAGTGCTCATATGGCATCTTCCTCCAGTATTCCATCACCATTTAGGACATCTCCGGCATCATTGCAGTCGCCTCCCAGCGTGAATAGGACAGGATCAAGTACACAGCCTCCAACAAAGACAAAAGCATGCTCTGTGACACCCGAGTTGAGCCATTCGAACGTTACAAAGACAAGAGCAACCCCCACTACTGCAGTTCATGTAGTCACAATCAACTACGGAGGCAAAACACTGTTTAATCCTTCTTATCTAGATGACATACCTGTGGGCGATGCTATTCTGTTCGAGTCCCATGGAGATTATAAAGTATTTGAGTCGACATTATCACAACCATGTGCTGGAAAGAGTGACAATGCGTCTGAATACCACCTACTCAGTGTCGATACTACAGAGCCACTCTGGTTTTTTGCATGTCCAGAGGAAGGGCTCTGTCATTGCAATCAGACATCCTTATTCGCGCTGAATCCAGGAAACCGCCTGGGGGAGTTTTACAAGAATGCTCCAACAATGACGATAACTTTTTCAACCTTAACAACATGGATTAAACCAATCACTACCTACACTAGTATCAAAGTTGTCTATCCGACAGATGACTCCAAACATTGATGAGTAAGTACTGTCCAGAATTTGAGCCATCTTTCTCTGATTCCTTGTCCAACTCCAGGCCGAGAAATGACCACTACAGCACGAATGGCTGGCTTAAACATTGCTTAGACATTGTATTTTTCAGACCTCTGGAAATAGTTTCAGCCCCGATTAACTGCGACTATTCTCTGATACAAAAATGCATGTATAAAATCTCTTCATCTTGATGAATGAGAAGAAGGGGATAGAGTTCTGGGAACATAAGCGAATTCACATTATCTCAAATTCATCGAAGATGATTCGCAAACTGGCCATCCTCTTGCTCTCATCTTGAACTGCCAGTTCAAGATCGGCTTCAGTTAGTATGACTAGTCAAGTCCAACCTCCCCCCTACAAGCCAGTTTGACAACTACATCGGAGAAGTGCGTAACACACTGCAAGTCTTTGTAATATTTTTATTCTATCTGAGAATAAAATCATTTGCTTTATTTTATGAAGAAAAATCTATTTATAATTTATAGTTAGTAATAAAATTGCTAAATAATGCTCTGATTCTTTAATTTTAAATCGTATCCATGCATCAGCCACGCCTCGGCCTCACCAACAGGTCATCTGCTGAGAAACTTGTTTCGGGACCTTGCATTCGTGTACTACTATGGCTGGGGACTAGCAAACACTTAAAAGGCTGAAGATGGGCCTTTCCTTCCCTCACTTCTGCCTAATAGCCTCCAAACAATATCTAATCACAACAGCTACTCAGACACTCCACTTAAATATGCCAATATACGCATACTATTACCTTCCATGCCCGCTATGTCTGCAGGACGTTGATCAATCACAACCAGATTTTTACCGTGTGCTACCACTGGATTCAGCATATGCGAAACTCATCAATGAAAGGCCTCATTGGGAGCCAGGAGTCTTGAATCAAATCATTGTTGGAGATCTTACATTGATCTCATATCAAGATTACCCTCGACTGAGGTATACCGAAAGAGCTTGGCTTTTACACACAAGATGTCTGGATTTTGTTCGAGACCTTTCTTCTCCAAAGCTGTATCTTTTGATGGATCTGGTCGAACCCACATTTCTCTCACGGTCACTTCGTCCTGCAAGCAAGTATGGTGCTTTCCACTCCCACCAGCCATGTCAGACCTTGGAGGTAATAGCCACACCATGTCCATGGCGACACTTCATATTGGAAATGATTAGGTCTCTCTGGAACTCTCTCTGCCGTCTGCCGTGGGAGAGGAAAAGACAATTACCTTTAGGGTTGCCAAGAGAGATTTGGGACATGGTGCAAGAATATGACATCGGTCGTTTGCTCTTTGTTATGAAAACTGCATCACAGCTGAAGAGACTGGATGTGGGCCCTACAATTATCTCGAAGCAGAGATTCACAGTGAGAAGGTTGACTTTAAAAAGCGACTTTATACGAATCCATTTCATCAACATTGGAGGTAGAACCTATATCCGCCATCTTACAGATCCAAAAGATAACCGCATCCAAAGTCAGGCGGCATCATCTCCATTCGTGCGGGCTTGGAGACGAGCTATTGCGGTGTTACATTTTCTTATGGGTGGCAGGCGGGCCTCTGGAGTCAAGAGTCTAGACTACAGACTCAATGGAAGCAAATATCTTGCAGTCAAAAGTGACGGGATAGGTATTATAGACATTGCATTCAGAGACACTGAGGCTGGACCTGAATGGATTCTGAATAACCGCACTACTTCCGCTGTGCATGAGATATCCAAGGTCAGATACGCAAAAGTGCGGGACCTGATCATTATCTATGATGTATGGGCCTTATCCTACTGTCCTTCTATCTGATGCACTGACATTGTACAGTCTCGGAAGTGCCGTGCCATTATCCCGTCAAACAGGACTGGTGCGGAACCATATTTCTATGAACCACCATTCCCCCCTGACAATTGTTGGATTGATTCTGGGTTCCTAGTGAAATCAGCCCTCACTGACAACAATAATATGGACCCTTCTGCTTACTTTGCGAGAGCAAAATACATCCCATTTGCCAGAATAATGAACATTGCCTTCGATATTGACCCCTCACGACTCGGAATTGAGGGGATCCATGTAAATCATTCAAATGACTGTGTGGAGAATTCTGTCAGTTTTCCTCAACCTCCGAAATGTTTGAAATTCCTTTTATGTCGTGTGCAAATTGGCTATGAATATCCATTTCTCCAGGTAAGCGCTGACTACTGATTATGTAACATGAAGGATATCGCTGAGGACAATAGTTTGAGGTTGACAACAAATGGAAACCTCCTCTTCCACCTCATTGCACTGTTGTTCGCGAGATACTAGTGGAGAATGTTGTGGGGATTTGGTGGGGGAAGACCTTTTCATTTACTCCTATACATATTGGGGTTGTTGTGTCTGAAAGGACAGATCTCAAAAACACTATAACCATTGATTGAAGGTATTGTAGGGAGATATTGTACAGGGAAGACAAGCTTCGACGTAGGGAAGCTAGCTGATTGGGGCAAGGCTATAGATGAGGGATATGGTAGATGGAATGACTAGATAGGGGGCAATAATAAGGAGTAACTAAGATTCAGACTTAGATACACAAGAACTTCAGGGACGGTGTAGGATATGGCTGTCAAAGGTCACCTGGACTTGCGTATACCGAGCGAGGAGCCCTCAAGTAACTGAATATCCGCCGTATGAAGGTAAAGACACATTCAAGAGAAGACCATAGTTGAATATGATCGCGATGAAGGGAAAATAATATACTTGAAGTCCCTGTTGAAGGGCTTCCTTCGGAGACCATTGCCCCACGCCTCCTCCGAATAACCGACCTCTTGGACGCCATCAATCACTGGTTGCGAAGCTTGTCAAAGTCAAAGCAGTGTCTTAGAGTGTCCTTTATAGTATCTTTGTGGATGGTGTAGTCCAATGGACCTCTTGCTAATGTATCCATTCTCCCGTCACGTGTCAACTCGATGAATTCGCACCTTAGGCCTCCGTTCCGCGTAGTTGCGAAGGCAAACCCCACACGACGATGTCCAGGGTGGATAATGTCCGTCATTAGCCTCTGGGCTACGACTTGTCTCAGGTTCTCAAGGTTCTCAGTCGCTGAGACTTCTCCGCAGAGGACTACTCTGCCAGAATGGGTGACCTGTACATGCCGGCTTCTCTGGACATTATGAGCCCTGTTCCCAGAAATTCACCATTGATCGCAACCACCTTCGACATGATACCAGCGTTCAGAGTATGGGAAGGCCCCAAAATAATGAGGCCTTAGGCTCCAGGTTGCGGGTTCAGGTGCTGTTTTCAGCAGGAAACTACTCTGTGAGCCTCGAGTTAGTCTTGGAGAATTGACTAGAGGTTGCATGAAAACATACGTGGAAGAGCTCCTTATACGAGGCAACTGGTGTTAGCCTCTTTGGACACATTTTGTGGGTTATGGAGATGTATCCTGTGATCCTCCAGGATGGTATGGGGGTGCTTTAGTAAATCACTAGAAGGCTGACAGACTTGATATCCTGTCTTTTGCCCACAAGTGTTGTGCTGTTAAGCATGCTATCCCCAATGTTGGCTGGGACTTTGTCAGCAATTATCTTGATCATCTCAAGATGCCTGTAAATTGCTCACCAATTCTGATCTGTCCAGATTCAGAGAGAAGGATATTTTTATGACTGATATTTTCATGACTAATTTGGAGCTTTTCATGAACGTACTGGAGGCCTCTGAGGACCTCTCTGCAAACAGTGGCAATATCTAATTCACTGAACTCTATACCAGGGCTGGCGCAACAACCAAAAGTGGTATCTCAAATGGATCAGAGTTGTAGACAAAAATATTGAATTTCCCACATGGAAAGCCTCAATCAGATTAACAAGATTTGGATGGCAGGTTTCTTTCAGCTTCAGCTTGTTGTAACCTTTCCCCTTGAAATCCCTTGTTTTGATCAAGACACTAGGCAAACCATGTAGGTTTTCAAAACTGATCCATCCAGTCCCAGCCTGGTTGAATTTCCAAGATGTCCAGTATTCTCAGAAGGGCTTCCCTCTTTCAAGATCTTTTTTTTGTTTTGCTGCTCTTTTTGCACTTTTGCACACCAATGAAGAGTTACTGGGTTTGGTTCTTCCCGCTGCAGCAGGTTTTTGGGGTCATCGGCTTCTTGGATGTTGCTATACAGCTGGTGCAAGTATAAGGGAAGGATAGGTGAAGATGTGGTGAGCTTGGGTGAGCAAATCACCTTGACTGGGTGATCGGATCACCTGACTCACCCAGCTCACCCACCTAAAGCGGCGATGTCCAAGTGAGGAAGGAAAGAGCTGCTCGCAGATTTTTATACGATATTTTGACCTACCCAGGTAGGTAGATAGGCAGGCAGGCAGGTATAGAGTCCCGGGTATACAGCCTGAGCCCTTACACACCTACCTACCTACCTTAGAGTACGTAAGGTGGGAAAGACCCAGGCAGCCGGCCAGCGAGCGCAGTACCTATCAGCCCAACCTGTAGAAGTACAGGGATAGCGTATTGACACAGACATCCCATTTCCAACAGTCCATAGGATCAGGTGCCATTCTTCACCATCTGTCTATCTATCTATCTATCTATCTATATCTATATATATCTGAGTTATATATATATATATATATGGAAGCGCCGTCGGGCTCAGGAGCAGCTACCTGCATCTTGTACTGTACAGTACGTGGAGGGGGCCCTGCTGCCTGGAGCAGCAGCAGAGGGCCTGAGGCCGCAGCAGGAACGGAGTACCCAACCTCCTGGAGATCTACTAACTAACCTCGGGAGTCTGGATGGTAGTCCACTCGATAGCTACCTAGGTAAGTAAGCAGATGAGATGGATGCCGTCACGATCCCATCATCCAAATATCTTATAGCTAGATAGGTAGGTAACCCGACCTAAGCTTAAATATTTAAATCCCCCGCTCCACCCCGCTCCGTTGAAAATTAATGAAACAAGTTATATGAATCACAAGAAATACCACAGAAAAGGGACAATGATGAGCTGAAAACACGTGCTATCATCACTATCAATCGAGACATTTCCCACCGAGTTCTCTACACTTGGGGAGAAAATGGCTCCTGCTGAAAAAATACAATAAACATTAATTTCGCTGCTCTGAGTCCGACATACACATGCACCCTACACACACACATATATATTGTCAGCCGAATATTACCACTATACCCTAGTGGTATACCAAGAGACCTATCAGCCTATTCAGCACACGCCGATCCAGGCATCTCGAAGGTTA
>JGI26051J44788_1000192_pt1 | contig 38802 bp, 31 predicted proteins | sample HigsolmetaGSP13D_FD_44788 | JGI IMG/M metagenome (IMG submission 44788) | reverse complement strand
CAGGCTTCCGGGCAACGTACGTGCCCGTGGCCTCGTCGAAGATGGGGAGGCCCAAGCTGTACGGCATGGGGCGCTCCTTTTCGGCCGCCTTGCCCATCTTGATTGACGCGGATTGGCTGGTGCCGGGAACTCTCGAGGTTGGCATATAGGATCTGCTGCCTCGGCCGGGATGTTAGCATCGTTTCAAAACTACATGGGACATGGGTTGATCCTAATCATCTTACCAAGCAAGGATCCGGTTCGATATGGAAGAAGTAAATAAAGACAGGTTCGAAAAAAAAAGAAGGCTTGCGCAGAGGCTTGGATAGCGGAAGCTTGTAAGTGTGTATGTAAGTAGGACTTTCAGAACGGTCACAGCAAGCCAAAGCAAAGCAAAGCGCGCAGTGCAACGGACATGGAGAAGAAGAAAAAGACAAGACAAGAAATCCAGCACGAAGAGGATTTATATATTAGACGGAATCACTCCAAGAGAGTGCATCTTTCTATTCACTCGATTACTCTCCCTCAAAGAGACGTGAACATACAATATACAATATGTGCCATGGCAGGGAAGAGTCTATTATATTATCCTCGCAACCCGATTCAATGATATTATTGACCGCTGGACCTTACCACCTATTCATTCGCCTGGAACTTACCCTCTGTGCTGCGGTTTGGACTGGATTTTCCAATATAATAGCCTGCCTGCGCGTGGCGGATTAGACCTGATTGTAGGAGTTTGGATCTCAATATAGATGGAAATTTCCGAAGTGATTATTTTATTCACTAGAAGCAAAAGCAAAAAGGGAGGAGAGGAGGGGTATTGATTGATTGAAGTCAGAGAGGCTATGATTATAATAACACTTGTCTTTTGGTATGAATGTAGCCACCTAGGTAGTTCAATGGATTGTATTGTATTGTCCTGTGTTATGGAGGAAGTATATATGAGGGATATAATTTTAGAATAGGATCTGTCTTTAGCAACAATAGCCACAATAGAGGGAAGATTAGAAGGTTGTGACCAACATCCTATCCTACCCTATCCTATACATGGAAGAAAGAATGGGTTATATGTTAGAGTACCATGGATATTTAATTATCTCCCTAGGTTGCTTTGCTATGTACCGTGCTATGACTATGTGAAGAACTGGTGGAACTGATCGTGGGATCCTGTCCTGATTGAGTTTCTGGTCCAGTGTCGCGTGCACACAAACCCAAGGGATAATACTATGTAGATCATGGTAGATGAGATAAGGGACCAAGGTATTATGTATATATATTTATGGCCGTGAAGAAAGGGACAACATATGCTTCTAATGGATCTGGTCTCGGATGGTGGAGGGTATCTTGTCTACATAGGTATGGTATGTGGTAGGAAGCCGTGGCCTTGCCCACTAGGAGGGGCAATCAAATTCACTTGGGCGATAGATGAGTCAGAATCCGTGAAGAGGTCTTATCCGTCTGTACAACTGGAATAATATAAGCATCCCGTATAACTCAAGTATATACATAGAAAAAAAAATACGAGAAGTTGATATCAGGCACCTTGTATGTATCCGTAGTGTGGCACTTGATGCTAGTTCTAAGAAGGGGAATCGGGTGCCATGTCGCTTCTTGGCTGCGGGGTCCGGATCTGGACTCTGCACGCATCCGTCTTGGCAGCTGGCTGGACGAACCTGTGGAAGAGCTTGTACCGTAGACATACTGCAATCTTGCATATATGTATCTACCATCCATCGAGCGAATCTGATCGCGTCGCATGATGCCACACACACCGTGATCGTGACACCATCGCGATGCTGACAGCCATCTATCTGCCCGAGGTGTCCGAGGATGCTGGTGGAGCAGCTGCGCCACGACGCAGCGTCTCCTCCCCAACCAGCAGGAGGCTGAGGCTTAGGCTGACGTCCCGTGCCCGTGGGTCGCCGGCCCGTTCTTTCCAGCCCGCCGACAATGGGATCTCGTTTCATCCCAGGATCTCTTTCTCTTCTTCTGCTTATCTGTCCTCCGGACAGCTTTTGACGTGACTCATTTTGACTTGATCTGGTCCCTTCCAGGTCTACTCGTTCTTATTCCAGTGATACTTGCTTCCCCGCAAGGCAAAGGGCAGCACCATGTCCGGCTACTACGGTGGTCCTCCGCCGCAGAACCAGGAGTACGGCGGTGGCTCCTATGGAAGTCAGCAGGGCTATCCTTCTCCCCAGGGCCAGTATGGACAGCAGCCGCAGCAGCAGGGCTATTATCCCCAGCAGGTGAGTTGAGGTTTCGTTTTGGTCCTCGAATGTCGATGCAGCGGTTGTTCCTCCGCCGCGTTCCGTTGCTCTGCATTGTTTGCGGCCTTTCGGCGGCATTGAGTCTGTATTCCGCTGGGGTATGACCTGTTGCGGTTCTCAGGAGCTTTTTTTTCCCAGATGAATGGTCTGCGGTTGTTACATCTAGCTAATTCCTCGCTCGTAGCAGGGTTACGTCCCTTACCACCCAGGACAATCCGCGCCGCCCCCATACTCCTCTCCGCCCCCTCAGCACGGACAACAACCCAGCTACGCACCCCCGTACGGCGGAGCCCCGGCTGGCGGACAGCCAGGAGGCTACGGCTACGAGCAGGGCGGACACTCCGGGTATCCCCCGCACAACGGCGGCCAGCCGCCGTACCCGCCACAGGAGGAAAAGCGCCAGGGCGAGGCCGCGTCGTACTACGGCTCTCAGGCCCCGCCTCAGGAACATGCACAAGCATATCCTCCTGAGCAGCAGCAGCAGCATCAGCAGCATCAGCAGCAAGGAGAAAGGGGCCTCGGTGCGTCGCTGCTGGGCGCCGCAGCCGGCGGCTTTGGCGGTCACAAGCTCGGTGGTGGAACTCTAGGAGCCGCTGGTGGTGCGCTGCTAGGCGCGGTCGGCGCGAACGTGCTTGAGCATAAGCTTAAAAAGTAAGTCCCAACTCTTGTTTGTCTCTTGTCTCATCTCCCGTCTGGCATTTACTGACTTTTATCCTTCTCGCGCAGACACAAGAAGCACAAGCACGGCCATAAGCACCGCAGGTCGAGCTCCAGCTCCAGCTCGAGTTCTTCCAGCTCCAGCGACTAGAGAGCTGCCATTGCTCGCATGGGTTTCCCGTGTGACTACATGTACGATTGCACGGCGATCGATCGCGACGTGTTGCGTTGATATCCATATACCCATGTTCGCCTTCCGTTTTGCTGCGTTCGATATTCGGATCGACGAAATGTGGATACGGATCGAGTTCGCTTACGCTGGGGATTGATTCTAGCGGTTGATCGATGCTGAGCGTCTAGCCGCCGTCTTCCCTTGTCTCTGGCTTCATGGATGTTTTTGTTGTTGCTCTTGCAGTGTTCATGATTGTGTTTTTCTTATCAGCAGCTAGCACCCTCTTCGCGGGTGTCTAAGCCGAAGTACGACAGGATGCGACTAGGTATTGATAACGAGATCCGATGCATTCTTATCTTATCAACTGCTCCCTATCTTCCCGTAGATTCTACCGTAGATCGACCAGGTTCGGGTATTCCTTTGGGCCCGTTGCCTGCGGGTGTGGCTGAAGTACGGAACTTCCCTGGTTTGGGGCCCAGAGTGGCGGTATAACTGACGTAGGTGATGATACTATCTATGTACGGTACGGAGCAGATGTTCCCGCAAACCCAGCTTGAACGTATCGGGTCTTGACGTTTCTGCAGAAGTTTAGGTAGTACCGGGAAGCACTGTCTTGTATCGGGCTATCTTTAGATTATCGACGGCAGGTGTATCTTAGGTGCATGTACCATAGAGTACATGTACTGTACACAATCAATCAATCAAGGCCAAGGCTGACGCTGGGGAAGCTGAATACTGAGAGAGTAGATGGGACTACTACAGTAAAGCCCAGACGGCCTTTCTCCTCCTGCTATTTATTATTCAGATCTACACAGTGAGTGTTGTTGAGAGCTCAGGACGGACACCACCCCCAAAACAAGGGGTTGCCACCACAGGTGAAAAAAAATGGACAGAAGTCTTTTTAAGGCAACGCCACACAACAAGGATGCGCTTCAACTCTGAGGCCCTCCTCGACTTGCCAATCAAGGAAAACTACCTGGGCAGATAATGCAGAATAGTTGGATAACCAGTCAGAAAATAAAATAAAAAATTCCCTACGAGTTAAGAATCGATATCGAATTGCCCAACGCCAGTTGCAGATCTAGAGATTAGTACTGTACAGTAGTAGATCCACGTAGTAGCTGTATGACGGAAACCGGATCTTAATCTCGGCTAGGAAAGAAAGGGCTTCGGAATCTTTGTTGCACTTTGCAGGGAAAAGCTGATTCGGCAGTCGAACGTTCCGTGTGTCTTCTAGAAGGCTGTTAAACTTTTTTAAAACTTTTCCCCGGGGATATGACCTAGACTTAGTCGATCTCCCTCTTTCCGATTTTTTTTAGGGATCTCCTGGAGTCTACGTGCGTACAATAAACGAATGGCTGTTGAAAGAAGACAGTCGGACTATGGCTTGCCGTAGATAATTCTACTGGGGTAAACTCCGGAGGTTCAATATGTCGAGAGTCCAGTTCAGTCCATTACTATTATTCATGACCGTTATGGCGTTAAACTTGTCTCTCTCTCCTGCGGGTGTGGCGAGAGGGAACGGAACGGGTGGCTGGCTTTTCCTAGGTTTTATCTTCATCTCATCCCATTCGTTACCGCAAGATGCATCTACTCCGTACCGCCGGGAAGACACCGCCGTTATTATTATTGGACAGGGCCGAAAAGCCTTCTTGCTCCCCTGAAATCCAATAGAATAATAATATTGACGCCCCAACAGCAAGGGCAGGCAGGGACGTTGCCGCGCAAGGCTGAGAGAGGTCGAGAGTCTGGACTCTGGAGGTGCCGTCAACGTCGAGTCCCAGACCCACACCCGCCACGGACGGCGCGGGATCCGGCTTTTCCTCGCGCCCTGCGACGCGTTCTCCGGTTTTTCTCGCGCGGGGGATAAGGGGGCGGTGAGTCCGGCGATAGCAGAAGAAAAAAGGGGAAAAGGTTTCTCAAAAATTTCTTTTCGAGTTAGCTCTGGAACAGAACGCCTAGCGAGGTGTCGATAAGTCAGGGAGCTACCTAAGATAAGGAGTAGCGGCGCGCGCTAGTTAGCCTGATCAGTGATAGCATCACTTTGTGGGCCTGGGGCGTCGCCGGGCGGTGATAGATCATGATCCTGGAGAACTGGAGTCTGGAGGCCGCCTTACTCTGTCGACGTTAGCCTTCAGGCCCTCAGCGCTCAGTGCACCTTGTCTGTCGGTGTCAGTTGTCAACTGGCTTGGGGGTCATTGCGCTGACACATGCAAAGGCTGAAAAAGCCTGAAACCGACACTTGAGCGGTGAGAGGCTGGGTATGTACGTAAACCCGAGATTGGACCATTAATGCTCCTTTATGCCTGGTCCTTGAGTAATGATTGCCGGCCTTGTCAGGAGCTGGCAACGGCAGGCGGCAGGCCGTTCTCGAATCCAATCTTACGGAGCACATATGTTTCCTATGTGATGGGCGCTTACTCGATTATGCCTCCAGGCATCTCCGAACGGGTACCTAGGCGCTGGTGCGATCCAGCTGAGTATTCGATGGCCCGAAACACAGGGGAAAACGGATAATTGCAGGACAATCGACAGCAGATCCAAGTCTCTTTGTCGCAGGGACTTGTGCAAGGTTGCCCCGTGGCTGAACTAGCGGAGCCGATTTCCCCAGCAGAATGCATTGCTCGACGATCCTGGACGACAGCTGGAGTGCAGACCGCATCAGAGACACTGGACAACACTGGACAGCAGAGACAACTGTACAGAGGACGCAGGAGGAGCAAAGTTCCATGGATCCTCCTAACTCTGCGGTTTCACAGACACCGACAGAGACGAAAAACCTTTGGGGAGATGAACCGTAGACCATAATCCCGCAATCCGAAGGGGGTACTGCGCCACCATGCCGAGAAGGGTAAAAATTAAGAAAAAAAAATCCAAGGGTGGCAACAGAAATAGAACTGCCAGCAGGCTGACAAGACGCGGAAGTATCCGTATCCTGGTCAGCACTCCGTCCTAGGAGTCCAGGGGTGAGGTTGAGTGTTGATCAAGGGATACGTCGACAGCGAGAGCAGGACGCGCTGGTTGGTCGCCGGGGCGCTCCGTAGGGCTCGGGGTCGGCGTGTGTTTGTTGGCAGCTACGTATCGCACATGCAAAGAAATTGAGGTGAGATTGGCCGGGAAGCCACTCGAGCACCGCCGCGTCCGGCGCGTCTGGACGGAGTACACATGTTGATACCAAGTAGCAGCCAAATCGTCCACCCCGTAGACCAGCCAGCAGTGGACAATTATTCGACAGATGATGGAACTTCCTACAGCATCCGACCTCACGAGTCGACACAGACAACACCCACATCCGCGCTTTCTCCGGGAGGCAACGCGATTGGGCCAATCACGGGCCGCATATTCTGATGGGCGGGCCCCGTCCCTATCGGGTTTAGCGCCAGGACAGGCCCTTCGCCACTATCGCCTCAACAGGCTTAGCGCGGGCCCTGGCCGAGAAAAAAAAATTCCTCCGCAGGCGAAAAGGTTGGGCGCGCGCAGGCCACACAGCGATAAATATCTTTTCAGCCCCTCTGGTCTCCCTTCCATCTTTCTTCTCCCTCCACATCTCTCTCTGTCCTCTCTTGTCTCTTTTCAGAGGGTCAGATTCCTCTTTTCTGTTTCTTTTTCCTTCCATAGACCAGAGATAGATCTCGTCTTTCGGCCGCTTTAGAGCGCATCTGCGTCAAGAGGGCGCAGTTTCGTGGGCCGCCACTCTTATCGAGATACCCTGATAGAACGATTTTTCGCGCCCTTCGTCTCGCTTCTTTCCCGTCTTCAGACCCTCTTAATTTAAAAACCTCCAACCTTTCCCTCCCACCATTTCTTCTTCCGACAGTTTTCGACACTCCTCGAACATCACCTCCAAGATGCCCGCTGTCGATGTCGCCTCTGCTCCCGCCGTCTCCGGCAAGTCGGTCGCCGCCCTCGAGGACCTGATCAAGAACCTCACCATCTCCAAGTCTCAGGATGAGGTGAATGCTGCTGCGGGCAACATCGCCTCGCTCCTGAACGGCCCTACTGAGGAGAAAGTCCTGCCTGCTAAGTACGTTGCCACCCGGTGTTACTCGCCCTCACGGTCGCAAAGTCCGGCCACAACACAACGCAGTGCAGATGGTGCTAACCTCCTCTGTTACAGGGCTGTCGAGTCTTTCAAGAAGCAGCTCGGAAACAAGAAGGATGCTACCGCTCGTGAACGCGCCCTGGATGCCATCCGGGCGGTTGCTCAGCACTCCCCCGTCGCTGCCGGCCTCGAGCCTTACTTCGTCGAGCTGCTCGGCCCTGTCCTGGCCGCGGTCGGCGACAAGATGGTCCCCGTGAAGAACGCGGCCCAGGCTGCTGCCATTGCTCTCGTCAAGGCCACCAACCCCAACGCCGTCAAGGCCATTCTCCCTCCGATCATCAACTCCCTCTCCAACGCCCAGAAGTGGCAGGAGAAGATGGCCGCTCTCGACTGCATCAACACCCTGGTCGAGACCGCTCCCGTCCAGCTCTCCTACCGTGTCCCCGACCTGATCCCGGTCGTCTCCGAGGCCATGTGGGACACCAAGCCCGAAGTCAAGAAGGCTGCCTACAGCACCATGGAGAAGGTCTGCGAGCTGATCTCCAACAAGGATATTGAGCGCTTCATCCCCGAGCTCATCAAGTGTATCGCCAAGCCGGAGAACGTCCCGGAGACCGTCCACCTGCTGGGCGCCACCACTTTCGTCCAGGACGTCTACCAGCCCACTCTGGCCATCATGGTTCCTCTGCTGGACCGTGGTCTCGTCGAGCGTGAGACTGCCATCAAGCGTAAGTCGGCCGTCATTGTCGACAACATGTGCAAGCTCGTCGAGGACCCTCAGATCGTCGCTCCCTTCCTGCCCAAGTTGATGCCTGCTCTGCAGAAGAACTACGAGACTTTGGCCGACCCCGAGGCCCGTGAGAAGACCAGACAGGCCCTGGACACTCTCATCCGTGTCGGTGATGTCAAGGATGGCAAGATCCCCGAGATCTCCCACGCCGGTGACATCTCCACCGTCGCGGCGATCCTCAAGGAGATTCTGGAGCCCAAGTTCAAGGACCTGATTCCCCAGTTCGAGTCCACCATCGAGTACATCGCCGCCATTGGCGGCCAGCTCGTCGACGAGAAGAACAACGAGGTCTCGAGCTGGACTCAGAACACCCTGCCATACATCACCGCCATCGTCGGCGAGGCCGAGGCCAAGCCTATCGCTGAGGCCCTCCGTAAGAAGGCGTCTCCCGGCGCTGCCGACGAGGAGGAGGTCCTCTCTGATGAGGAGGAGGGCGAGGATCTCTGCAACTGCACCTTCAACCTGGCTTACGGTGCCAAGATCCTTCTTAACCAGACTCACCTCCGTCTCAAGCGTGGTCAGCGCTACGGTCTCCTGGGTCCCAACGGTTCCGGCAAGACCACACTCATGCGTGCCATTAACAACGAGCAGGTCGAGGGCTTCCCCAAGAAGAGCGAAGTCAAGACCGTCTTCGTCGAGCACGACCTGGACGCGGCCGACACCGAGCAGACCGTCATGGAATGGACCCTGAAGAAGCTGGGTGAGGCTGGCGTTAATGTCGACCGCGCCTCCGTCGAAGCCAAGCTGCAGGAGTTCGGCTTCGTTAAGGAGCAGTTCGACGCCCCCATCACCTCCCTGTCTGGTGGTTGGAGGATGAAGCTGGCTCTTGCCCGTGCTGTCTTCGAGAACCCCGACATTCTGCTCCTTGATGAGCCCACCAACCACCTGGACGTCAAGAACGTTGAGTGGCTGGAGAACTACCTCATCAACTCTCCTTGCACTTCCATCATCGTCTCCCACGACAGCAAGTTCCTCGACAAGGTCATCCAGCACGTCATCCACTACGAGCGCTTCAAGCTTAAGCGCTACCGTGGCTCTCTGAGCGAGTTCGTCAAGAAGGTTCCTTCTGCTCGCTCCTACTACGAGCTGGGTGCCTCCGACCTGGAGTTCAAGTTCCCCGAGCCCGGTTACCTGGAGGGTGTCAAGACCAAGGCCAAGGCCATCATTCGCGTCACGAACATGTCCTTCCAGTACCCAGGTACCCCCAAGCCTCAGCTCACCGACGTCACTTTCCAGGTCTCTCTGGGCTCCCGTATCGCTGTCATCGGTCCCAACGGTGCTGGTAAGACCACTCTGGTCAACGTCCTGACCGGAGAGCTGGTCCCCACTTCCGGTGAGGTCTACCACCACGAGAACATCCGTATCGCCTACATCAAGCAGCACGCGTTCGCCCACATCGATAACCACCTCGACAAGACTCCTTCCGAGTACATCCAGTGGCGTTTCCAGACCGGCGAGGACCGTGAGACCATGGACCGTGCCAACAAGCAGATCACCGAGGATGACGAGAAGGCTATGGACAAGATCTACAAGATCGAAGGTACCCTGCGTAAGGTCATCGGTATCCATGCCCGTCGCAAGTTCAAGAACACCTACGAATACGAGTGTTCGTTCGCTCTCGGTGAGAACGTCGGCCAGAAGAACGAGAAGTGGACCCCCATGTCGACTGCCGACAACGCCTGGATTCCTCGCAGCGAGATCATCCAGTCCCATGCCAAGATGGTTGCCGAGATCGACCAGAAGGAGGCTCTTGCTAGCGGCCAGTTCCGCCCTCTGATCCGCAGGGAGATCGAGGCTCACTGCGCCAACTTCGGTCTCGACGCCGAACTCGTGTCGCACTCCCGCATGCGCGGTCTGTCCGGTGGTCAGCGTGTCAAGGTCGTCCTGGCCGCCTGCTCGTGGCAGCGTCCTCACGTGATCGTCCTGGACGAGCCTACCAACTACCTTGACCGTGACTCTCTCGGTGCCCTGGCCAAGGCCCTGAAGGCCTTCGAGGGTGGTGTCGTCATCATCACCCACTCTCGTGAGTTCACCGAGAACCTGACCGAGGAAGTCTGGTCCGTCATGGACGGCAAGATGACTCCTTCCGGCCACAACTGGGTCCAGGGTCAGGGCAGCGGTCCTCGTCTCCAGGAGAAGGAGGACGACGAGGAGAAGGTCGACGCCATGGGCAACAAGATCGAGACCGGCCCCAAGAAGAAGAAACTCACCTCTTCTGAGCTCCGCAAGAAGAAGAAGGAGCGTATGGCTCGCAGGAAGCGTGGTGAGGAGGTCTTCTCCGACGAGGATGAGTAAACATTTGAGACTCTGGGTGGCTTCGGAGCCGCGAAGATGATCATAGACTGGATCCTTCGAGTCACGCGATATGTGGATTTCCCTTTGTGGTCCGGAGTTGGGCGGTTACGATGTGTTATGTTTTTCCCGTGTCATGTTTTCTTTTCCTTGAATAATGATGTTGTCGTCGAGTCTTGGTCTCGTTGTGACCATCTTCGATTAGATAGATCTCCTGTGACCTTGCCTGTGGCATGGTTCACCGTTTCTAGAACAGGGACTGAATCAGTTGGTTCATTACACCTGTTGTCCTTTGTGTCGTACGTAGTATTTCTGTGTTCCCTGGTGGGATTCTTCTGTGTGTACTCGATACCTTGATGTCAACCGCCCGTCGCCACCTGTATCTCCGTATCTAGTTGCAGCCTCCATCTAGGTAACTACTAAAGCTGCTTCTTATGACCTGTTTGACTCCTTAACGTTCAGGCACTCCAGAGATTCGATATGAGCCATGAACTCCCTCATCCAGACCCATGGTACAGTACCTTTGGGCCCCTTGTCTTATCATGATTGTGCCATAGGTTTGCCAGAATATGCTGCATCTCCCTTCTTGGGTTTACGCTTTTCTTTGAGAAGACCACGGGCAATCGCTTGAACTTGCCGCTGATTTCCTCCAGGGTGAGTCCTTTTGTCTGATGGTGATGATCAATCAAAAAAAAAATTTCAGCGAACAGCCCTTTCTTCCAAATCTGACAACGACATATGACGTGTGGCTCTCCGTTCAAGTTACCTCAGTTTGCTTGGTAGGCAGTGCAGTGGCGAACTTACCTCCGGGAGGAGAACAGCGACAGCAACAACGCCCCGTGATCGCCACAAACACCATGAAGTACCTCCAGCTGATGTCCGCAAACGCCGTGCTGGCCGGCATGCTGTACGCCAGCGCGGCGGCGAAGAACGAGACGTAGGTGATGGTCGCCCCGTAGCTGCGCAGGTGGGTGGGCCAGATCTCCGAGGCGTAGACGTAACCCGTGTATTCGATCGTCGCGGTGAACCAGACGGCGAAGAGGAAGTAGATGGCGACGCAGGCGTTGATGCCTGATTTGCTGGAGGAGGCTTGGAGGTAGTGCTTTTCCAGGGCGGCTTCGATGGAGAAAGGACGACGCTGCCGAGGCCGCCGTATACTTTGATGGACATAACGTGAAGAGAGGAGAGTTACTAGTTGTCTACTTTATGTACTGTACCACTGATGGGAATAGAAATAGAAATAAATCATTGGAAAATGGGGGTGTAGGAGGTAGCATCTGTACAAACAAGTACAGTACATCCCGAGGAGAGCTTTGCGGCCTACTCTGTCCAGGAGGTGGACATTGATAGAGCAGCCGATCTGCAGACATACAGTCCAGACGATGGAAAGCGCCAACTGGAGCGTCGTATCGAAGCCCAGCGACGCGAACAGCACGGGGGTCAGGGTGGCGATGACGTTGATCCCCGTGCTCTGGCCCATGATCCACACCAGCGCGGTGCAGACGAACCTCTTCCGCAACGACGGCGTCCGGAGGATATGGAGGTATCCGCGCGGGAGAGACCGCTCCAGATCGACCTGCGCCTTGATCTGGATCATCTCCCCGCGGGCAAGCGTCGCCTTGGGATCCGACCTGGTCCGGTGCAGACGCTCCAGGATGGCCGCGGCCTCGCTGTCTCGTCTCGACCAGCCACCGCGGCGGTTCGGGCAGGAAGAACAGCGACGCGAAGAGCGGGATCCTGAAGACGGTCGCGATGATGTAGTTGAGGCGCCACTGGTGGCTTTCCGTGACGAAGCTGAAGCCGAGCGCGAGACACGAGCCGATGATGTATGCCCACACGATGCACACGCCCTGCAGGCCGACCAGCAGGCCGCCGGTATGTGGCGGCGAGATCTCGCTCATGTATCTCGCTCATGTACACGGGGCAGTTGCCGATGGTCATCCCGCCGCGATGCCGGCGATCGTTCGCCCGACGATGAACATGGCGACGTGCGACGAGGGCGTTCCGAGGATGAAGAAGATGGCTGCCACCCGGGTGTTGTTGCTCAACGGCCCCAGGCGCTGGAGATGTGCGACTGGATGACCGCGCCAACGATGGCACCCCCGAGGAAACTTCTCAATGATAATAAGCGCTTTGTCTAATTTGTGTCTTGTTTTCGGTTTTGAGAACATACCATCCTACGATACTATCGATACGAGCAGTTGCGTCGGGGCTGCTGAGGAATTTCGCGATGAACGTCGACTGGGCCAGGGTACCAGCGATAACATTGTTCGCAAACCCAAAGTTGAAGCTTCCCAGGCCAGCCGCAAGGATGGTCTAGATAGTACTCGGCTTTAGCCTGTCATTTCATGTGAATAGAGCAATGTGTAGTATACATATACTGACCACAACGTTGATCCAGCTGGTGTGAGGCTTGATCTTCTCTACCTCCATGTTTGCCATTGGCTGTATGTTAACGACAGGAAAGAGAGAAGATGGGAAGTAGTCGTCAAAAAAAGGAGACACTGGATGTAGTGTGAAGAGGAATGAGATTATCACCACTCCCTATCGATGTTTTCACTAGTCAACCAACTCGAGCATCCGTGGTTAGTATTCGGTCTATCGACTCATGTCGATGTTTCCATGAACTCGGAGCGCCGGACACCACTCCTGAAACTTGCATGTTGTTATTATTGTGAAGAAGAAACTATCGAGAACATCAAAAGATCATCTCTCTTGCTATGAGTATGGGACGATAAAGGCCTGCAGATAGATATGTCTTTCGTTGGCCAAGTTTCGCAACAGCTTGCCAAATATCGCGTCTCGTCTCCATAAGACCAGGAGGAACTCCTAGCAGGAGGCATCCCTGAACGGTATCCTGACCGTGTTGGGAAATTCCGGGGACTGCTTGCATGGGATCTCTTCCGGACTTCTACAGCTGCTCAGAACCCTTGGAAGCTCTGTCCTGATAGTGACCAGTCCTGACTCGCGGACTGCACTGGAAGCGTTGATGAAGGGTGATTGGGTTACTGCGAACCACGCCAAGCGCAAGCCCTAAGTGTTCGACATGCGGAACTTCATCGCAACCTTCCATGACAAGGATCTTTCCCCAATCATCACGGTCCGTAGTGCGAAAGGGAGGACTCAGGCCCCTAACACCAAGGACATGGTGAAGCTGTTCCCTGCTTTTACCCCTCCTTGACGGCATTCGGCATTTGGAATTTCTTTCGATCTGTCGGCGACCCGTCTGCCATTTATTCAAGTTGCTGCACCGGGAGTACATATCTGCCATTGTGTGTTCTTTGAAACACCCTTTCGATTATAACAGTTCCAATAGACGTGAAAAGGGTTCTACCACGCTCATAACACCATCAGTTGCCTACTTAACTTAGTATCCTCCCGAATAGGCAGTGGAAATTTCTTGACATCATGCCAGTCACAGAGATGGGCGATTACGCCGGTCTTCTGGCCCGGCTGAACGTGCCCAAGGCCAAAGTCTACCCAGCACTGGAAGGAAAAGTCGCCATCATAACCGGAGCCGCGCAAGGGATGGGAAAAGCCACTGCGCTCCTGTTCGCTGAGGCCGGAGCCAGCGTGGTGCTGGCGGGCGTGAACGAGTCGGGTATCAAGGACGTTGCCGCCGAGATCGAGAAGGCAGGAGGACGCGCGTTCGCGGTCAAGACCGATATATCGAGCTCCGAGGACGTCCAGAATATGGTCAACAGGGCCGTCGCCGAGTTTGGACGGCTGGACTGTGCAGTGAACAATGCGGCCCTGACCCCCGATGGAGCACCTTTTACGGAGTTTGACGAAGACTACTTCGACAGGCTGATGTCGATTAATCTGAAGGGGCATCAAGTACGAGATCGCGCAGATGCGCAAGCAGGGGACCGGGGGCTCGATCGTCAACATCTCATCCGTCGCTGCGTATTATCCACACGCAAACATGGTGGCCTACACGGCGTCCAAGCATGCCATTGTCGGTTTGACCAAGCAGGCGGCTAGCGAAAACGGCGATGCCACATCCGAGTCGACACGGTTGCGCCGGGAGCCATCTTGACCGAGATGTCCGCCAAGGCATTGACGACCATGGGATCGGATCACGAAACGTATGCCAGACAGGTGAGCATGCTGGGTCGCTGGGCTGCGCCGCACGAAGTCGCGCAGGCGTCTCTCCGGCTCTGCTCCGACGCGTCTTCGTATGTCACGGCGATTCTGTTGCCCGTGGATGCTGGAGCCCATACTAAATAGATGCGTCCGGTTAGTTAGATTCTGAAATTTGGAGCGTCCCGTTCACAGCGTTGGAAAACATATCCCCCTGTAGTCTCCGTCGTCAGCGTTTCCCACTGGACATATGGTGTTTTCCTGCTTGGCCCCTAGAACCGCTAGACATAAATCTAACGTATTGTTGCATGTTGTGGGGGTCTTCCCGGTGGAGGTTGACTCTGGCCTTGGAGCATAGTTCAAGCAATGGCACGTATGTTAGGTGGTCAGCTCTGCAGTCCATTATTTGAAGAGCCTGGTCCCTTCAATCTCTCCTCCGCCACCCCGAGATCCCTGTCTAGCGAGTCCACTGCAGCAAGGGCAACGAACCTGGTTGTCCAACCATGCTAATTCTTCACCAGGAACAATCCAGGGTTGTCATGGAGGATCCCGGCGATGATTCGAAATACAGCATAATCTTGTTGGCGCTGTGCATCAAACGCCGGTCTCCGTTCCCTCGAACAAGACCAGCCGGAAGTCAATACATCAAGAGCAGTCAGAATGGAAGGTTTCAAGACCGTGCCCAGAATGCTGGAGGGGAAGCTTGCCATCATCACCGGAGGGGCGCGAGGTGAGTTCGACGCTCCATTCTCAACCGAATACAATAAAAATATCAGGTCAACTGACGAGGCGAGAACAGGCCTCGGAGCAGCGATTGCCCGCAACCTGGCGAGCATAAGGCTGCTCGATCATCCTCAACTAAGACCTCGGCCTCTGATCCGCTGGCCGCCGCGCTCGCCGCGGAGCTGCAGCGGAACACGCCGTCCGCTGCGTTCCCGTCCGCGCAGACATCGCCTCCGAAGCTGGCTGCGCCGCTCTGATCGACGCCGCCAAAGACACATTCCAAGACAGGAAGACGGGAACGGGACAGTTCCAGATTGACATCGTCGTCAACAACGCTGGCATCGTAATCCTCGCGCCGCTCGGATCGATCCGACCCGAGGACTTCTACGAAGTCCACACGACCAACGTCCTAGGACCCATCCTCCTCATGCAGGCCTGCCTGCCCTACCTGCCGTACGACCGCTCCGGGCGGATCGTGAACATCTCCTCCATCGGCTCGTCGGTCAGTGAGCCGGCGTAGACCGTCTACGCGGCCTCCAAGGGCGCGCTCGAGGCCATGACCAGGGTCTGGGCACGAGAGCTGGCCGAACGGGCGACCGTCAATGTCATCAACCCGGGGCCCATCATGACGGATATGTATCTGCGCCAGCCCCTGGAGATCAAGAAGGCGCTGGCATTGTGGAACCTGGTCACGCCGCTGAGTAAGGTGAATGACTTTGATTCGGAAGAGATGAAGAGGATGGCTGAAGAGCTTGGAGGACGCGCGGCGTATGATTGGGAGGTGGCGGGCACGGTAGGGATGCTGTGCTCTCCTGACGCCAGATGGACGACGGGAAGCGTTGTATCTGCCAATGGGGGGCAGCGTTTTAGTTACGGATTGTATCAAATCGTTCAAAGGCCCCGGCTGTCTCGGCAAGCAAATAGGGAAGATCGAGCAGATACGATATCTTCTCTTTGAGTGTATGTGCTAAGCTCTCTTGCAGAGTTCCGGGCCTACGAACTCGAGACTGATAGGAGCTGATGATTTAGTGCAAATTTGGATTTTCTATTGCCTTCCGTGATGAAAAAAGCCTAACTATTTGTCCGTTCGCCGTATAGAGGATTGGTATTAGATTTCAAAGTTAACTCCTTGACTGAATTCCTGCTTCAGAATTTGCGAACACGAGGAGCATCTTCAGATCTAGGCGGATATTCATAGGTATTTGATTAACTTCAACCGGGGAAGAGAAGACAGACATGAAAACGATCGATATTTCTTTCGCAATACTATTACAAAACCGATGAGCCTGCCGAGCATTAGAAGGAAGACATTCTCCAAAAAAGATTAAAATAGGGCCATTAATTAAGCGATCTTGCAATCCTTGTCTGACATTATCGTAGGAGCTCGATTTCTGCAAATATAGTACCAGAACCTACCGGGGGGAACTTTAGGACATGTGCAGGGTTCTTATGGCAGGTCCATACCTTCTACTGCACACTATTTTTTTCCCTAATAATACCTAAGACGAGCCGTTTGTCATTCATTTCCAGGGTCTGCTAAGCTTATATCTGGGAATCCATTGGGGAAGTTCGGGAAATCGGGGTACGTACCTAGTCTATATCCTGCAATTGACCCCTGAGCGTCGGGTTTTGTCTTTGGATTCTTGCACTCTATCGCATGTATATACATAGACAAGATCTCACACGTATACATCGCGTCACTCATCACATCACAAGTCCCACAGTGTCATTTGCTATGTCTCTTAATTTAAGGGATCTACTTTCGGTAGATACATAGGGGTAGTAGGGCAAGTAAATCAGGTCCCGAATCATTTCCAAGAACATGTTATGTCCCCAGCAAACTGATTTTGGCTAACATAGCTCATTTACCCAGCAAATATCGTCCATTGCCAGTTCAGAGGCTGAAGAACGAAGATATATGAATGTAGAGGACAGTGCTTGCAGGTGATCTCAGCCTCATCCCCTCTCTCCTCTGTATCATTCACATGGGCACCCCCCTTCCCCTAGGCAACCAGACACCCTCCAGTTTCTGCTTTATATTCTATAATCACATTCACCTAGCAACCAGGACCTGGGACAATAGTGCAGCTTAAGGCTAGTGGCTCTCTCTCTCTCTCTCTCTTTATAGAGCCAACAGCCTTTCCCTATCACCGGACCCAAAGCCCCAGGTTCGATCCTCTCCTTGGTTCGGTCAGAGGTGCAGCGGGTGAGATACTATCCCTACTGCTAACATCCGATGAAGGCAATGAGGGCTTCTTGGCTGGAAGGATCTGAGTAGTAAAATCCCCTACCCGCCAAAAGCATAGGTGGGGGGTTTTCGTAGTGCCCCCCTCGGTGTGAGCTTTTTTTCTCTTCTAAGAGTCTGTCTTGGGATGAATAAACAACTTTTTTTTTCCCCTGTGTCCTGTCTGGGTGATGGGGATCATGTTGGCACGCGTTGTGGTGTTGATATATTTCTATGTCACGTGACATTGCTTCCATATCTGGAAATAGACCTAGCCAACTGACAAACTGTATGAAAGGCACCCCTTTCCCGTTTTGTAAGAGATTGCTATCCATGTAGATGGATATGAAAATTGGGGAACAATGAGATTTTTAATGCACAGATCTTTATGCGTCTCTGTTGATCTAGGCTCGGCTACTCTACGGCTCGCTATGATATCCCAAAGTACTAGGCCTAGATAGAGCTGGCTAGAACTTCGAGATAAGATGATGGGTTCGACTATAAGACGATAGTTTGCCATATGATGCGACAAATATCGCAATGGAGACTGTCGCATGGCTCCCCCAAAGGCAGAACGTGGCATCCCGTCGAGAAAAGGTTAATCGACTCAGTCGATTAGCTCATGAAATCTTCACGTTCGCAGAGAGGAGATGGAGGAAAAGCAAATTTCTTCCGCCTGGAGAGATCACATCCGGAGTATCCATGCCTTGAAGATACAATTGATCCAAATGCTCTCCCGTCTATGGGAAGAAAAGAAGGACCCTGGAATCATGGGCATGTTTTGCTGATGTGAAGGCTCCACAGAAGATCGTAAATCCCGCGACCATCCGATCAAAAGCACATTTCTTCCGATTGATGTTCGGGGAATGGAAATGAGCAGACCTCTGGAATGTGATCATCTGCAGCCGAGTCTCCGAGGGATCGCCCGGAGGCTGGCAGACATGATTTCTTCGACAGAGCATTAAAGCCACAGTAAGTCATGCCGCTACCTTCTGCTTTGGCTTCTTCGCTTCCTGCGGTTTGACGCGCGTTCCTTTGTCATCAACACCCTGGAATAGATCAGGCACTTGCTTCTGGTCTATGACCGCAGCCAGTTCCTGTCCGCGCCTCGGGGAACCCCATTCAAATAACCACTTATTTTTTGCCTCGTCCCATTTCATGCGGGGGACTAGAATTGATATCTTCTCCCATAACCCTCGCATAAACCGCCGTGTGATTCTATGCGGTCGTCCATTGACATACTTCTCGAAGGTATGTCCCTTTGGCGGTCCCACTGCAAGGAACTTGGCATCAAGAAATTGCTGAGTGGAAGGCGATCCAGGCGGGCCCTTCCTCCGTTTCACTGGCTCCCAGGGATGGGTTCCAGATAGCAGACCGTCCAGTATCTTCACCTCTTCTTCCGGGAGTGGTGGAAGAAGGCTGTCGAGTGCAGCATGATACCACCTTTTCCTGATATTCCTTCGACGGCAAGGAGCGAGAGGTTTCCCCCAGCTGTTCTCTTCGGGTATCTTCGGTTGAAGCGTTTTGACCAGCGATCTTGGTGTCATCCGACCGACCAGGCCATTTTGGTGCTGGGATTTCAGGATCTCGACCACTATTTTTGGAGGCTGCCATCCGTCCTCGAACATGGCAGGCTGCTTGATCATATCCGTGACGGCATTCTTGTCCTTGGGCACTTCGGGCGTAAGTATGGGCTCCAGGAGCTCATGTCTGCGCTTCCCGATCCGACCGTACGACAGATACAGGACCCTTTCAAGGGGCCGTATATATCCTTCGTTGGCTCGTTGTAGAACGGAAAGCGTGTGCTTTGCAGCCCTCCGAAGCCGGAATTGCCGTCGGATATCGAGGTTCTCAGGCTTTTTGCCTTTTGGGGCAAAGCGTCGATACCTCCGCATAATATAATCGTGCATATATCCCCGAGCAATCGGGTCCGGGAGGTAGGAGCATTCGCGGAGGGACGCTCGTAGAAGATGTCGCCATTGCTCGGGCGGGACGATGACAGTGCGAGCCATGGTGGTGCCGTTAGCACAGCCACGCGCTCTGTTTCTGTCCGCAGCAGATCCGACGAGGAGAATCTTGAGATATCCGCGGGAGTCGTGCAGGGCCGTCAGCGGAGGGAGCCGTCAAAGAGGTGGTGTTGGGGACGAGGCCAAGCCCGGAGAGGAAATACAGGGCGTTTTTGCAGGGTTACGCGAAGCGCTAGCCGCAACGCGAACAGACCCCGCGAGAACACGATCTCCAGGCCACGCCGGATGCGCATCCACCAGGCACGATCCCGCCCTGCCTGCACGGTTTACGGACCTCCTGTCTTGTCGATCTCTATGGGCACTGGCTTTTCTCCTGAATTCCCCTCTTGCGTCACTGACAGGTTCCCCGACGCTCGCAGCGCCCCGTCGTGCCCCTTTCGCGATCCGGGTTTGACCACGCGCCTTGGATCTCGCCGCTTCGCGCGCTCCTCCAGCACATCGCTCCCACTGTAGGTGCATTTCCCAGCCGGCCCACTCCGCAACGAATGGCATTGTCTCGTCTGTTTCATGCCAGCCTATTGGCCACATGTTTGACTGTGCGATACGTCTGACAAGCCTTAGGTCCCATATGTGCGCCGCATCCGGGGACCTTTCATGAGTTACGGTGCGAAAATAAACCGACTTCATGGCTTCGAATAGCTATCACACTTCACGTCCAAGCGTCTCCATGTCATATTCCCAGAGCAGTGTTGGATCGGCCAACGGGATGCAGTTGTCACAGTCGCATGGATCCTTCAACGCTTCCCAGTCAGTCGCATCAACCTCCGGAGCAACGCCTACGCCTTCTCGGAGTTCGCAGCAGTCGGCCATGTCGCTCAGCTTTACAAACGGTGCTTCTCGCAACTCAATGTCAAAAGGAAACTATGGTGGGTACGAAGATGGCGAGAATTATGGCGCTGTGGTGCCGTATCAAGAGTACAAGCAAGAGTACAAGCCTCAGATCTACAGGGTCCGTTTTCCTCTATTTCTTCTGTGAGGGTCGAGAGTGCCACTGAGGAGACTAACTCATTGTCTAGGCCGTGTATTCTAACGTGCCCGTATATGAGATGGAAGTAAACGGAATTGCTGTCATGCGTCGCCGTTCCGACTCCTGGTTGAACGCAACCCAGATTCTGAAAGTCGCAGGTGTGGTGAAGGCTAGACGGACAAAGACTCTTGAAAAGGAGATAGCTATAGGTGAACACGAGAAGGTCCAGGGAGGGTACGGCAAATACCAGGGCACCTGGGTGAGCTACCAGAGGGGAGTAGAGCTTTGTCGGGAATACCATGTCGAAGAGTTACTGAGACCCCTTCTCGAGTACGATATGGGCCAGGATGGCGTCAGTCCTGCGGGTCAGGGCGCTATAGAGACTCCCACCAAGGAACAAGCAATGGCCGCTCAGAGGAAACGCCTCTACAGCGGCGTTGACAACCGGGGCATGAACCAACCGCCACAGGGCACCTTTTTCCAGAACATTTCTCAAACCGCAGCGACTGCGGTCAATGCGATCAGCAGGGCCCGGTTTGATTCTCCCACAGCCAGAGGTGTCGACAGTAGACGATCCAGCGCCATGAGAAAGGTGACATACCCGATGGGGAGTCAAGACTCTCAGGCGCCTCCGAACAGCCAGCAGAGCACGCACAGTGGCACTTCTGACGGTGGGTTTGGTGGCAATCTTCAGAACAGCGCACGGATAAGTGCCCACGATCCTTCTGGTGTTGATCATGAAGATCCCGGCGAGCCCCCTCGCAAGCGAGCCAGATCTGGCTCGAATCAAGGACCTCCAGTCACGACAAACGGCGTCTCTTCTAACCACTCCATGCATGAGCCAACGCCAACAGAGCCTACCGACTCTTTCTATCAACAAATGGATGGATCGGCTCCGATGCTGGATGGACAGAAGCGGGGTCTCGAGGCACTTCCTCCTGCCACAACACCAGAGAGGTTCCAGAAGATGAAACTTATCATGACCCTCTTTCTCGATAAGCGCACTAAAGACTTTTCAAACCATCCTGCCTTCATGCAGCTATCTGGGGAAGATTTGGAAATTCCACTCGATGAGTATCGAAATAGTGCTTTGCACTGGGCTGCGATGCTTGCTCGCATGCCACTGGTTCATGCGCTTGTCGAGAGGGGGGCCAGCATCTTCCGTCTGAATCTTGCTGGTGAAACAGCACTTCAGAAAGCTGTCGGAACGAGAAACAATCTTGATTACCGGAGTCTTCCGCGATTGCTACAGGTGCTTGCTCCCACAATCGAGATGGTTGATTATAGTGGTCGAACTGTTCTTCACCACATTGCAGTCATGGCAGCGACTGGAGGGGGTGGTCATGTTTCGGCGAAGCATTACCTTGAGGCTCTTCTTGAGTTCATCGTTCGCCATGGAGGCTCCAAGATCAGTATACCAACTATTGACAGCAACGGACAGAGAAGGACACAAGAGTACGAGGTCATTACTCTAGGCCGATTTATATCCGAGATTGTCAACTTGCGTGATGATCAGGGTGATACCGCACTGAACCTAGCAGGACGTGCACGCTCTGTTCTCGTGCCTCAACTTCTTGAAGTTGGTGCTGATCCACACATACCAAATCATACTGGCCTACGACCTGCAGACTACGGTGTTGGCGTCGACATGGTCAACGGAAGCTCTCAATCCCAGCAAAATGGGGAGAGGAACGATTCATTCATAGATCAGCTTGCCAAAACAAAAAAAGAAATTCTAGATTGTAAGAAAACCCGGTGCAGCATTACATGGACATTCTTAATGCTAACTGCCGCCCAGCAACAATTGCGCAGATCACCGCCATGGTGGAAGAAACACTAGGTGGAATTGACAGGGAGCTAAGCTCCGCTTTAAGCAAGAAACAGGAAGAATTTGATCATTGGCACGCGAAGATACGTGAAAGCGCGAAGGCCAGGCAAATTGAACAGAAGCAACTCGACGAGCTGAAACAGAGAGCTTCCGAACGCGTGGAACTTGACAGGCGGATCAAAAACCTGGAACGTTCTTCTGAAGAACTCCTAGAGGCTCTGAAGGATACCCATGGCGACTCGTTCGACCCCTCAAAGGGGATGGTCATCGGTGATGCCGACAGGGATTCCGGTGTCGATGTTACCGAATTCGACAGACTGTTTCCCGACACCTTTGATCCTAGTGCTGGATTCTCAGAAGAACAGACCGCATTCCTCGCTTCCTTGCCGTCAGTCGAACTCTTGAAATCTCGCATCAAATGTTATCAGGAACATAATGAGGAGATACTGGCAGAAGTGGAGCGACTCAAATCCAAGAACGTCGTGTTGGGGGAGAACTACCGTCGCATGGTTATGGCCTGCACCGGCTGGACAGCTGAGCAGGTTGATGAAGCGGCTGAGGGCCTGACGCAATGCGTCAAGGAGCTGAATGACAACCCTGTCCCAGAGGATGAGGCTATCGAAATCCTCATGAAAGACCGTGGCCAGGATTGGTAATGATCTAACGCCATTGAACAGAGTCGACATTGGTCCGTGTCTCTCTCAAAACAAAGATCTTCCTTTTACGACATTTTGTTTACGTGTCTTTGTTTTCCTTCTCAAATCAATGGATGATTCCAGGAGGGGAGGGTGGCAATGGTCTAGCATCTATTGTGGAGTTTTGTGGCTTTCCAAGTATTTTCATGCTTTCCACATCTTGTGCGGTAGATACCCGAACGACGAAAAGAACCTGAGATTTTCGTGTTTCCTGTATTTACTTATGTACAGCTCAATGTATATATGGGGTACGAGCGTCTCCTTGAAGTACATACAACTCGGAAAAGTCTAGTTGTAACAAACGACTGAAAATTGGCCTCCTTGTAGCAGCAGAGACCTAAAACTAGCGGCACATCCGATTAGTTAGTAGCATGTTTGGCCCTTCGACGCACCCGAGTGACACCGCGACCTGTACAGTAAGATGGATTTAGCCGCAGATAAATCAGATGCAAAAAAAAGCCACCAGGGATAAAAGCACTGGTATTCATCAATGTTTCCTATTAAAGTTTCGCATATTGGGGATTTAGACCGGTTTCCTGTCACGAGTTTACATAACTGCCCTCGCGGAATTTCGGTCCTAAACTGCTGCTCACTCAGCCTGTGAGCGAGGTAACATTAGCCTAAATGGATGTATGTGTACGGGCAAAGAGTCGAGTCTTACGGTTCGCGCTCCCTCTACTAACACCTTGGGTCTTGGACAGACTTGGCGAAGCAATATCCCGCCAATCGTGATGGCGGGGTAGTATGCTGGCTGCATCTAGGAGTAGTAAGTAGTATTCCAGGCCGGGCTGAAAACTGGGGGAATAATACATACATACTGTCTGTTTTTCCCCTAAATAAAGGCAAGATGCATCCTCCCTGGTCACTGCAAGATGACTGACTCCGGAGTCTTCCTGGAAGTCACTCTTCGCGGTGCAAAACGACACAAGTGCGCAAGAAAAAGATAACGGATTGTTTCTGGAGTGATCTTATTCGAAGCGGAAACATGGCTACTGGAATCCTAAGAGTCAAAGGAGACAAAATCGTCGACGAGAACGGCAACACGGTCATCCTCCGCGGGGCCGCCGTCGGAGGATGGATGAAGTATGTATTCTCAACTTTTTCTCTAGCATATTACTTGCTTCTATTGAAGACATATATCCATCCCTAGATATCACATCACAACTGAAATGACAATCTGCTAATATATCCTGTCGCCCACCAGCATGGAGAACTTCATAACCGGATTCCCCGGCCACGAGTTCCAGCACCGGGCCGCGATGCGCAAGGCCCTGGGCCCCGAGAAGTACGAATTCTTCTTCGATAAGTGGCTCGAGTACTTCTTCACGGAGGCGGACGCGAAATTCTTCGCGGGGCTGGGACTCAACTGTATCCGCATCCCTTTTAATTATCGCCATTTTGAGGACGATATGAACCCGCGCGTGTTGAAGGAGTCTGGCTTCAAGCATTTGGATCGGGTGATTGATTTGGTGAGTTGGATAAGAGAAACTTCCTTTGAATAATAACCAAAGTGAAGTAAGCAAGGAATGGGGACTGATCTTCAAGAACAGTGCGCAAAAGAGAAGCTTTACACGATCCTAGATATGCACGCCGTCCCTGGCGGCCAGAATCCCGACTGGCACTCAGACAACCCGACCAGCTACGCCGCCTTTTGGGACTTCAAGGATCACCAGGACCGCACCGTGTGGCTCTGGGAACAGATCGCTGCGAGGTACAAGGGCAATCCCTGGGTGGCTGGGTATAATCCCCTCAATGAACCATGCGATCCAGAGCACGTCAGGCTGCCGGCGTTCTATGAGCGAATCGAGAAGGCTATCAGGAAGGTTGACCCGGACCATATACTCTTCCTTGACGGGAACACCTTTGCGATGGAGTGGAAAGGGTTCGACAAGGTGCTTCCGAACTGTGTTTACTCTATCCATGATTATTCCGTGAGTTTCCCTATTATTATATGTGCCTTGTTATATTTATTTAGTTCGCCGTTTTCAGACGGGTACCTCCGAGAAAAGCCTGCTAATACAAAAGTGCAGACCATGGGATTTCCCACCGGCGCACGGTTCAAAGGAACAGAGGAGCAGAAGGAGATCCTTGAGCGCCAATATTTGCGCAAGGCCAAGGTTATAAACGAGCTCGGCGCCCCGATCTGGAACGGCGAGTTTGGTCCCGTCTACGCGGATCCCAGCAGAGACCCAGACGCCGCGACCGTCAACCAGGAGCGATACAACCTGCTGGGCGAGCAGTTACGCATCTACGACAAGTACCAGATCCACTGGTCCATCTGGCTGTACAAGGACATCGGCCTGCAGGGGATGATCTACACCAACCCGGAGAGCAAGTGGAACAGGACCATCCAGCCCTTCCTGGACAAGAAGAGGCGGCTCCAGCTCGACGCCTGGGGCACGCAGCCGTCACCGGAGGTCGAGGCGGTCTTGAAACCGCTCGTCCAGTGGATCGATAAGGTCAGCCCGACGGCCAAGGACACCTATCCGGGGCCGTGGGGCCTAGAGCGACACGTGCAACGCGCGGTGTTGCAGACGTTTTTGTCCGCGTCGTTCGAGGACGAGTTTGCGGGACTGTTCAAGGGGATGGATGAGACGGAGCTGGATGCCCTGGCGCACAGCTTCCATTTTGACGAGTGTCTCCAGCGTGAGGGGTTGAATGAGATTCTGAGAAGTCATGCTAAACTCCAAGAGAAGTAGGTACGTAGATAAAATACCGACGGAAGGGGAAGTTTTAGCTGAGAAAGGCTCGAAGACAGCCCCACTGGGCTCAAGGGACTTAACCTTTTATCGATAGTTTGCCATGAACCACTGAGGTTGAGCTTATTATGTAAGTTAGTATCATTAACTAGTTACGTCCCATCTGAGAGGGAATATAATAATGGAATCTCGTGCATGAGAGATGAGGAAACCTGAAACCGACGCCATGGCGCAGAAACTAACTGGGGAGAACACGTATCTGCCAAATCAGCATGACAACATGTCCAGGAGTATGGATCAGAATCCTTTAACATCTCCAATTTCATGGAGTCTCGGCGGGTGTCTGAAGTATACGTACTCTGTATGTCCCATCATTGACCCATCTTCAGACGATCTGCAGGCAGGCGGGGTCTTCAGAATCTATTTTCAAGCTGATATTTGCGCGCAAAATTAGCGGTGGAGATGCTAATTTTGAGATACGAGCCTCTTGTGATAGATGGCAGCAGAAACAAAATAACAAGATGGAGTACAGCGATCTCCGCAGAGAGGAGCCGAGGAGCTGCTTTGCTCCACGCAGGTCCAGCCGACCCTCGGGTGATGTTGCCGCCAAGCAGCCCCTGTCGCGCAAGGGCACGCCGAACCCCGGGCGTTCCCCGACGTCCTGCGCTTCAAGGCACCGGTCGTCGCAGAGCCTCGCCTAGTCAAACAATAACCTCCCTCTTATATGCCAAACAGGCAAAGGGTCCTGTCAGAGACCTCGACCCAGCACTCCGTACTAAGTAGGCGCCAGGGCATCGCTGCCGTTGCTGTTCAGGCCATCTCGGATCTTCGGCCTTTCTGGCTGGGCGCAAAGCAATCACGGATCGTGAAGTTCTCCTTTCGGCATTGGCCTGGCCTAATTTTGAAGGCGCTAAACCATTGTCAGGGATTATCCAACAGGATGTTTGAGGTTCTCGACTCAGTGAAGAATCTTTTCGGCTTGGACAGTCGGAAATATACGACTTTGGTCTTTGGACCTTTGCATGGTTCTTGAACAAGGGGTCCGCCATACTGGCCCTGAGAACACTCCGGCACTGTTCCCGGGGGATATTCCATTTTCTTTCAGTCTATGTACTTCGCAGGAAGTAGTTAGGTGGGTGTAGAGTTGCTTCCCCCAGACTACGGAGTATACACTCCGTACTTGTGCGACGTACAGAGTGCAAGACCAGAGCAACTTGAACCAAATGTGTCACAGCTGGTGGCGCGACCTGTTGTATCGAGGCTCTGCCTCCGAACTTTTTTAGTGAGAAGCCTGGTGCTTGGCGCATCGCATGAAGAACCAGAGTTATGGACCTGTAGGCTGTGTCAGTGATGTTTCACAGCCGTTCCGTCATGATGCCAACTTCCTGCATGCTCCATCCCCTTTCTTGATCCTCCCCGTCCTGGGGGTGTATCTTTTGTCGCTCCGTTGTCCAAAGGACCGAGAGGATCGGCGGTTTTTTGTTTCTTCCCTGCTACATCACATTCCTTAGGTTAATCTTGCCCCGTGCTTCAGAAGTATTTGAGGATTACTTTCGCTTTCTAAAGTTTCTTTCTTGGCGCCACCTCTCTGGTCCTATCCTTTGTTGGATAGCAGATTGGTAAGTATCCTTCTCTGAAAGAGGTTTGGATTGCATTGACCCAAAGAAATATAGATTACGTTCTCTACAGCCGCTGGACGGATTTTGCATACTCTTTTTTGAATTTGAATTCTGACTGGATATCTCCATCAAAGTTGAAGACGGTAAAAAAAAAATCTAATATATTATTTTTCCTTTCAACATCTTTCTCTTCGAGGCTTCTGCGGGATGAGGTTGAAAATAGTCGCCGTCTGGGCTTTTGTCCTCGCCTCTGAGGCCCCTACGGCGTTCGCGAAAGAGCTGGGAAGCCACTTTGCTTTCCACGGCAAGAGCGACTCGACGATTGCGAAGAGGGCTGATAGCACGTCGGCGAAGGATGCCGCGAGCTTCAACGAAGCAGCGTTCAATGCATCCGCTACTCAGGCGTGCAACGCTGCTCTTAGTCGTTTGACCGGCGTGGTTAATCCAAGTGGCATAGTCGCCTGTTACAATATACCCTTTTACGACAATGCAACGGGCGTCTTTGAGACCGACATCAGATTATACCAGTTTTCTCAGCCGGTCGACGAGTTTGCAGGCACCTCTCCTTCGGATTACATGCTCTCAGTGTCCATTCCCCAGGCAGCTCTGTCTTCGCCCCAGACTTTAGCCAACGGGCCTTCGGTTCAAAACAAAGCGGCGACTGGTGGGGTCATAAAGATGCTGCGGAATTTCCAGAATGTTGGGCAGCTGAGCAGCAGCCTTATCCCGTCGAAGCTGACAGCGTAAGTCTTTTTCTTTTTCTTTCTTTTTTTCAGCTTGGCCTTGACATAAATGTTTCTTCTTTACTTGCAGTTTTTCTAACCCGCGGGCAGGTCCGATCTCCGTATTCTTATGATTCCAAATATCACCTTGTCTGCCACCAATCCAGCCACCAGCAACCTCGTCACCACGACGCTCTCTTCTGACACTCTGTCCTACGTTGCGGGCGAATTTGCCAGTACCAATGGCACGCCAACCAACATCACTCTGCCGGAAGCAATCACGCTATCCTCCCCCATCGTAACCGCTGCAGCGAAATTCGTGCTTCCGGGAATGACAATAGCGATCTTCCCAATCGGTATGATCGTCACAGGAATCTGGACGGTCCTGTTTGTCTTGACCGTCGGGTTGGGAACGTACGGACGATACCGCTTCAGGCAGCAATTCCGGCAGAGGATCCAGAGGGCGCAGATTAGCGGGAACGGTGCGTACGGAACTAAGATCTGAGTCTTTTCGTTTTCCTTTTGTGTGATTACTTCCCAGTCAGAGATCTCTTCTTTTTTGGAAAGAGCAGGTTTCCTTCCAGGTAATAATGTGTCGGATGTTTCTATACCACGGTATTTTTATCGTGTGAAAATATTGTAGAACTTCATATATATCTATCTATATAACTAGGGCACCTCGCTACTGTAGACAGCACTCTTTCCGATCTTCGTGTTTTTGATTTGCAAATCCGAAGGTCTACAGTTTACGTTCATTTTTCCCCAGACATCAAGTTGTTCCAACGATATGACGCGACATTGATCTTAAACTTTTCTCAATTTTGAGAGATATAGAATCTCAAAAGTGCAGAATGCGCCAAATTCCTCGCGTGCGCCCTTTAAGAATTAGGTGTTGCAGAATGTGAGGCAGGGAGTCAAGCCGAGCTAATTCGAACTACAGGTAGCATGTCCTGGCAGGACTGCTCAGCTTCTAAATCTGATCTCCTCAAGGGTCCGTTGGATCTAAATGATAAATTAAGCCCTATGTTGAAGTGTTTCATTTTGCCTGCTCTACTAACTACCCTAGTTGGCACCGTAATAATTAATAATCGGGGTTCTTCAAGTCCGTGGCCGACCGGCCGAGGTGCGTGTCGAGAACAATGGTTGCTGAGCTCCAGGGAGTCGCCACCGCGCACGGGCTCTAATGCCACACACGGAAAGATCAACCCCACCACATTTTGAAATTTCTGGTTATCGATAAAGCAATTGTCAGCGGGGATCGCGCGCCATCAGCAGAACCTCTCTGTTGATCTTTCCTTACGCAGAAACAGAGAGGCTTTGTCTTGTATTTATTTCGCCCATTAGCCTTTATGATGTGTTCATGAATCTTATCCATCGATCTTTCTATTGATTATACCCCGCGTTACTCAAAAAAGACAAGAAACCATCGTTGAAATTTTTGGGCGCCATTTATCAAGACGTTCGCACATATGTCGTCACAATAACCGCACATCTTGTTTCTTACTGGAACTTGATAACATTCAATATTTAGGAATTTTTGCTTCTCTGGCTGAGGATCTAATTTAAAGGATGGCGGAATCTACGAGCTCCTCGCTCCCGGAGACTTTGGATACCCTATATGACGACTCATCGCTCAGGGAACGGTTTGATCCCATCCGTCTCACTGCTGCGGGATCTTTATCTGTCCTCCAGCTACCCCTGGCAAAGGAAGTTCTCGGTCATGAGGTTCAAGACAGCGAGGCGCTCTCTCGCGTGGGGAGTGGCGAGATATCCTATACCGACTTCGTGACGGAGAGAGCGAAATATCTAGTTCAGACTCAGCACTATGAACTGTCACCTAGTCAGCAGCGTTCCCAGCTGCTGCATATCGGACTTGCAGCGCTCTTTTCCTTCTTACAATCAAATGTCACAGGGCCACCGCTGGCTTTCAACTCGGCTGAGGTCGTTATCCCCTCGGCATTGAGGGCAAATAAAAAAGACCTTAATGCCGTCCGGAACAAGATGATCCGGGACTTGTCAGTCGACGGAGAGGCAGCATATAAACTCACTCCAAACGTTGAGCTTTTCTGTGTTGCTAAGGCGTTACTGGTGGATGCGGATGTCCTGTGTGCAGATGGTCCGCTGGTAGCGAGGACTGCGAGGATGAGAGTCAACTTCCTCCATCAGAAGATGCTGTCTGAAGTTACTGGGACCTTGCAGGATGTCATTTACAGTGATCTGGAAGAGCTTGGAAAGGCTGTTCTTGGGGATCAGGGAGCCTCGTCGACTTCCACCGCGGAGGAAAGAACGAGATTTCTACTTGAACGTGCAATGACACATATGCATCATGGCTTTGATGCCAAAGCTAGGGCAGACCTTGAGCGGGCTGCCACGGAGAACGGGTTTGAGTTTGCACTGACAGGAAAGCTCGGGAAGAGGACCAAGTTTCAGGAGCGAGACATCAGCCAGTTGGTAGTTTTGGCGAAAAGCGCTGACAAGAACGCATCAGGAGAAAGTACTGCGAACGAACAGGGTGACAATAAGGCAAAGCCGGTAGCACCAAAAAATCTGGAACTCAACGATGATACCCTTCTTGAGTCGATAGCGTTCGCCAAGGAAGATCATCAGACGAAGGAAAAGTCGATGACTGTCCAGGATGAATCGTCTTTGTCGCCTACTTTGGCGTCTATCGATCCCTCAAATCAGCCAATGCTCAACCCTCTCGACTCTTGCATTCTCCTTGCTCTTGCGTCGGCAATCACCAATACCTCTCCCGAGCATGGGCTGACGCGAGAAGAAACTCTCCCGTATGCTACCCGTGTCCTGGAGGGCGGAAGCTCCAACTGGCAAGTCTATACGCAAGCCTTGTTGGTTCGAAGTCGGATTGAAGGATATAAGTCTCGAACTGTGGAGAGAAGTGTCCTGCAAATGCAGGCCCTTGTGGACCAGGTCATCGCTGATACTGAATCAGCGGATGCTTCCCTAGCAAATGACGCCTCCGCAGCAGATGATACCTCCACTGAACAGCCTACAACTTTCCTCCCAAAACCAGAAAAGTCTGAATCAGCACCAGCGGCTGAAAGATTGGAGTTCATATGGACGTTAAACTTCTCCACGCGCTGGAGTCTCGAGGCAGAATTGGCTTCCCGATGGGTCAATCTAGGAGGGTTGCGGACGGCGCTTGATATATATGAACGCCTCCACATGTGGGCTGAAGTTGCGCTGTGCTACGCTGCCACCGACAGAGAAGACAAAGCCAAATTGATCGTCCGGAGACAGCTATACGAACCAACCAACAAAGATGTTGAGGATGAGCACGAGAAATTCGAAGGCCCAGAACTGTCGCCTCTTCCTCCAGACGCTCCGAGATTGTTCTGTATCCTCGGTGACATCGATAATGACCCGTCGATGTATGAACGCGCCTGGGAAGTCTCCAACAACCGATATGCCCGTGCTCAGCGTTCTCTCGCCCGCCATTATATGTCAATGAAACCACCAAATCTCGAGGAAGCCGAGGAAGCATACCGCAAGAGCCTGCAGATCAACCGTCTCAACCACGGCGCATGGTTTGCCCTAGGCTGCGTGCAGCTCGAGCTTGAGAAGTGGGATGATGCTATAGAGTCGTTCACGCGCACCATTCAGCTTGAGGAATCGGACGCTGAAGCATGGAGCAACCTTGCCGCCGCTCTGCTCCGAATTTCATCCTCGAAACCTACCCACATTACCGCAGAAGCGATTCCTTCTTCTTCCTCTTCTTCTAAATCAGACGAAGAGGGCGCAGATTCAGAGACGAAGAAGGCTGAAGGAGACCCTTACAAGCATAAACGCGACGCACTCGCAGCTCTCCACCGCGCTGCAAGCCTCAAGCACACTGACCACCGCATATGGGACAATCTTCTCACAGTGGCCGCTTCGATTCCCCCACCCCAAACACCCTTCAAAGACATCATATACGCCCAGAGACGAGTCATCGAGCTTCTCGGCCCGAAGAAGGGCGAGAAATGTATCGACATCCCGATCCTCACGATGCTGGTCGACTACGTGATCACCACGTATAACTACGAGGAACTTTTCGTTTCCGCCACTGCCACCGAAGGAGGAGACGCATCCTCTCAGCAGAAGGAACGCCATCTCCGCAGCGGCACGATCCCCGGACAGCTCATTTCCCTCTTCGACGACTGCATCGTGCCGTTGATCACGCACTCCGCTCCTCTGTGGCTCCTCGTCGCCCGCATCGAGCGGTTCCGGCAGCGGCCCTCCAAGGCTTTCGAGGCCCACGAGAAGGCGTGGCGCGCCGTCGTCGCCTCCTCGACGCAGGGCGCGTTCCAGATGGGCGACGAGAAGAAGTGGATGGACGTCGTGCGCGCGACGGAACGCCTGGTTCGGGACGGATATGCGAAGTTCGGGCCCATGGAGAAGGAAGGGCAGGACGAGAAGGCAGAGGGTGAACGTGAGCTGGTCGCGAAGGATTGGAGATACAAGGCCCGGAGCGCCGTGCGGGGTATTCTGGGCAAGGGTAAGGAGTTCTGGGAGGACACTGAGGGATGGAATAAGTTAAAGGAGCTGGCTGCTGAGGTTGGCGGGTCTTCGTAAGAGGGGGTGGATGGGGTGTAAGTACATCCGTGACCCACGGTTTAGATATGGATAGAGAGGGTAATTCTGTATTCATTTTTTGTTTATCCTCTATTTGCATTAATTTTTGATTTATAACTTATACTATGTACAGTAGAATATAAAGTTTCTTGACTTATTGATCAACTATTAGAGATTATTTTATTGTCACTAGTTGCCAATAAAGTATACATTATGATCACAAATGTACCCTCTTAGCAGTGTTAGATATCCCGGAATTTTTATCTCTCTGAAATTTTCAATTGTACAGTACAGCACATAGAGTAAATGCATCTCGTGTGTCTAAGCCATGTAAGCAAAGAGTTAATCATTAACAGTTTTAACGCCAGAGATTACTATTCCATACATTAATTCTCACAAAGCTCATCTCTCCTCGACCTTCCTCTTCAGCATCCCGCAAAAGCTTTCGAACAGCACGGAATCCGTTCCCTTCAACCACCTTATCAGAATCTCCACATCATTCTCTGCAGCCTTCACCTTCTTTAACTGGATCTTGAACCCGAGAGCCGCTTTATGCTCGTCTATTTTCTCTCTTTCGCCATCTGCATTTCCCTCCTTCTGCTGCTGCTGTCTCTTCCTCCGCGCCTGGCGCGACCAGACGTTTTCCATCGCGAACACGACGCCCGTGGCCACGGAGGGACGCCACTCCCATTTGACGGGCAGCGAACGCAGTTCGTGATCGATTTTTTGGCCGACTGCGTCGATGGATACGTTGGAGACGTGGAACGAGAATTCAGAGGGAAACGGGAGTAGGTGTTTTGGGAATCCGGATATGCCACGAGCAACACTCTGTGATTTCCTCGTTCAGCATGGCCTTTGTATGTATGTCACCCGCTCAAGGATGCATAAACATACCGTCGTTGGTCGTAGATCCCCCCATGACCACGCTACAGCCCATCGCCTTGTCTTCGTCCCTTGGATAAACTCCGTCACGGCATAATTGTTGTTTCCGTGCTCTATCAGCTTCTCTACTATTACGGAGACGCTGCTCAGTTTTCCCAGCATGGTCGTATACCATTGGACCTTGTTCCGGAGTTGGAGACTCTCCTCAATCATCCTAGACACGAAGGCAATTTCGCCGCCTGGAGTGACCATCTCTACCTCTGCGCCTGTGCATGCCTGTATTTTTGTGAGTTTTGCGCATTGTTAACTGTCATTTGTTTCAAAATGCGGTACGCACCGAGAATGGAGGTCTCGACTTCGCTTGAGCCGATGCAACCATTTCTTCCTTAGATTCGTAGAATGGCGGGTTACACATAGTGAAGTCCAGACTGTGCCTCTGCTTAGCTGAATCACTTCTGCCTATATTGCAAGCTTTACCTCCATACCTATCAAAAGGAATCACCGTTCCCAATGGGATTAGAGGATCACTGGGTTCAGTTTTGATCACCCTAATCCGCGACTCGAGGCCATTTTGCGATACATTCTTTAGTGCATATTGGAGGTTTTTGTCATCAATGTCTGCGTTTCCGTATTCATGAGTCTCTTTGTCGTGACATGGATGAATGATGACTCTGCTCACCTGTTGCCACAAATTTCCACCGCGGTCGCGAAGCACATCCTAGGAGTGGGTATATACTGCAGCAGCCGGTCCCTCTATAGAAGTTAGCAAAAATATCAAAAGACTCGGGACTAAGGTCCCTGAGAACTGTAAAGCTCTTACATATCAAGGCCAACAACGTCTCTATCTGGATCATACTCATCTCGATATTTGTGTCCTGTGGTATCGAGAAGGTCTTGCAGCCAAAGAATATAGTTAAACCTGTTGAATATGTTAGGTTTTTCCTGATGGCATACAGCCCATGTTTGCATTTCCAGGGGATGTACCTGTTTGGAACCTATTAAGAGTGAGATTAGAGTTTCCTGAAGCTTAGCAACAGATAGAGGTCATACCGGTGGGCATAATCTGTCGGCTGGCAGGTCGACTTTCAGGCTGAAGTCTCGTTGTAGAAGACTTATAGTTAGTTGCCTGTTTCATGTCTGTCAGTCTATAGATATCTACACATCTTGAGCGATTCGAACGCACCGGACGGCACTTGGATTGCTGAAATCCAATTGCCCATTTTGCTTGACACTTTGCAAGGGTTAGAGAGCTGTTCCACAGGGATTGGAAACTTTGGAGAATGAGGCGCAAGGGTACTCACTATTTCGCAAAATCGGGGTCCAGGAGGGCAAGAGCTGTGAAATCAACCTCATCTTTGTAAATGTTTCGAGCAGAATTCATCGCTGCTGCGTTCTATCCACTTCTCTGACTGTCGTTCGGTCTTGTAGCCAGAAATGGAAATGCTGTTTCTGTCGTCGTCAGAATGTGGAACCTCGAAAACCGGATAAAGCAGCGCTTGCACAATGCAAAATTAAGGAGGGAGAACAGTATTATGACCAAGCTTTATGGAGGTCTATTAGATGCTCCAGATGCTCGCTTCTAGGGAATGGGGAGAAGCCTGCGCAGCAACGGAGATGATAGGCGGAAACAAAAGCGCATCGGGAGTCTTAGATCGCGTAGAGTCCGTACATAGTACATACCTCCACGGTGGGTCTTCCCGTACGCTTCCACTGGCAGGATGAACAAGGTGGACCTATCAGACAGCCGGTGGCGGGCGGTTCTCAAGAAGCTCCAGGAGAACAAGAAAAACAGGAAGAGAGGCGGAGGCCTTCGCTTCTGACAGCGCGGGAGCGCGAGCCCGCAGCGATGATGTCATTACTGGCGTCCCTACAACGCGTCCTCCAGGTCGACCAGGACACATCCGCGGTTGCACGCAGAGCTTTCGTCGCCAAACAGAAGAATTGGCGTCTTCAAATGCTCTGGAAGAGAGCTGTGGAGCTACTCGTGATATGCCTCTTTCTCGTCGAAGGAAACGATGCACGTTTCTCCCGCGTTCAAGGACAAGCTTGAGAGTAAGTTCAAGCGTCTCGGCGATGCTCTGAAAATTAGAGGTAAGTACCTAAACCGCACTCTATTTTCGTCTCTCGTCAGATCCAGACTGACCTTTCTCGCAGCTTGGGCTCGTCTGCCAGGTTCCCGTCGTCTGCGTAAATTGAAAATCGAGGCGATCCACTTGAAGCATAAGATAGGCAAGTTCGAGAACATCATCAACCCTAACCACCGCCATGATGAGCCCCATGAACAGGCGACAGACAGGAAAAGGACCGCAATTGCGGAATCTCACCGTTTCAAGTCCTTCGCTCCCGAACATGAAGGGAACAAGGTAAAGTGGTACGTTGATGGGCGCGATTACCTCTGGGCAGTCTCCGTGGCGCTTGATCGAGCCCAAGAGACCATCTATATTGCAGATTGGTGGCTGTCTCCTGAATTATTCCTTCGACGGCCTCCATATTTCAACCAAGAATGGAGACTCGACCAGATTCTGAAGCGCAGAGCAGAAGCTGGTGTTAAAATTTATGTGATTGTATATAAGGAGGTCTGTCAAAGCGTTTCTGTACTGCAGATTCCCAGCGATTGACCCGTCCTCATGAACATAGATGACGCAAGCCCTTACATGCAATTCGGCCCATACCAAACATGTCTTGAACAGTCTGATCCCTGAAGGAAGACCAGGCCACGATAACATACAGGTTCTGCGTCATCCCGATCATAATGTCTTTGAAAACGCCGGAGATATGACGTTCTACTGGGTAAGCTAGATATCCTTTCTCAGCCTGGAGTCTAACTTTTACACGTGGGAAGGCACACCATGAAAAGTTGATTGTCATTGACTATGCCCTGGCCTTCATGGGCGGCCTCGACCTATGCTTCGGAAGATGGGATACTCACCAGCACGCCCTGGCCGACGTGCACCCATCCGGCGTACAGAATGAAATATTCCCAGGACAGGACTTTAACAATAGCCGCATCATGGACTTCAAAAGCGTCGAAGAGTGGCAGAACAACGAACTCAGCAAGGCCGAGTACGGCCGCATGCCATGGCACGACGTTTCTCTTGCCCTGATTGGAGACTGTGTCTACGACATCGCCGAACACTTCGTCCTCCGGTGGAACCTCGTGAAGCGGGATAAGTATAAGCGCGTCGAGCATATCGATTGGCTCATGCTTGAGGGCCGTACAGGCGATGATGAAGAACTGATCGCCGTTCAACGGCCAATATACCCGTGCGGAGCGTACGCTCAGCATCCACTTTCGCCGTTAAGCAGCAAGCCTCTAGGGATACAAGGGTCGGTGCGTGCACAAGTTGTGCGTAGCAGTAGCGACTGGAGTAGCGGGATTCTACCTGAGCATAGCATTCAGAACGCCTATGCGGAGGTCATCCGCAATGCGGAGCATTTTGTCTACATTGAGAGCCAGTTCTTCAGTAAACCTATCCTAACTATCTCTTTTGGCGATGAATGTGAACTGCCTCCTGACATGATATGCAGTTACGGCTACTGGAGATCATCAATCCCCAATCCACAATCTGATCGGCCGTGCCATCGTCGATACCTGCGTCCGCGCTGGCAAGGAGGGAAGGAAATTTAGAGTAATTATCCTCATTCCGGCTGTACCTGGATTTGCTGGAGACCTCAGAAAGGATGCGGCAATCGCCACCCGAGCGATCATGGACTACCAGTACAAATCAATTTGCCGTGGTGAGGATTCAATTTTCGGCCAGATCGCCGCTCAGGGCGTGGATCCCAGGCGTGAGTAGGAAAAGAATTCTTGTCTTCTCGACCTGGGGAGCTGACAGAGTCAGAACATGTATTCGTGTTTAATCTCCGTACCTATGACCGCATCAACAGGACACCTGCGCTAGTCGATCAGGAGCAGAAATCCGGCGCGCAATATCAGGGCATCCAGCGTGCTGAGGCAGAGCAGATCATGGGCGAAGGCATACATCCTGCAATCGGGAAGGACGCTGAGAAGAATGAGAAGAGCTACGGTATTGGTGATGATTCAGAGCAGAGACGTATCGATCAGTTGCGCAGGTTCGAAGCGCAGCGAGGACAGGCCGGTCTGCAAGACAGCAAAGTCACGAGTAACGACACAATCTCGCAGGATGCGATGCTCAATGGTGGAAAGGTCTCCAAAGAGCCTTGGGAAGGTGATCCTGAACGCGAGAAAGAAAACTTTGTGCAGGAGGAACTATACGTCCATGCGAAAGTGTGCATCGTGGATGACAGGATCGTCATCTGCGGGAGCGCGAACATCAACGATAGGGTATGTCGATAGTACCTACCATCATTCTCGAGGCTCCTAACTCTCTAACCGTTGAGCATACAGTCGCAAGTGGGCTCGCACGACAGCGAGATTGCCATCGTCATGGAGGACAGAGACCTCATCAACAGTGCAATGGACGGCAAGCCCTACAAAGCAGGACGACTCGTCGCCACGCTCCGACGCAAGCTGTGGCGCGAGCACCTTGGTCTGCTCCCGGCTCAAGAAATCGACGCTGCCAATGATCCTAATGCCCAGCCTCCAGACGATTGCACGGCAGATCCTACCCTCCAAGATCCCGAGAACGAGTTCGTCAAAGACCCTCTGAGCGACGAGCTCTGGAACACCTGGACCCAACAGGCGACCACCAACACTGAAATATACCGGTTCCTATTCCGTGCTGACCCGGATGACAACATCAAGACGTTCGCGGACTATGACTCCTTCGCGCCCAGGCGCGGTGTCGTCAAGGAGGGGCATCTCCACGATCCGTCTCTGCCCGCGAGCCTGATTCGGGAGAAACTCGACCAGATCAGGGGCCATCTCGTCTGGATGCCGCTTGATTTCTTGAAGGACACGAATATGGCTGAGCCGGGGTTGTCTGTGAATCAGTTTACTGAGGTAGGTGGGACCCGTTCAACCTAGTTATTATTTATCTATCCATCCGCACACATGCACTAACATCACTGTTCCCAACAACAGAGTATTTACACCTAGCCCAAACCCAACCAGGCACTGTAGTATGTACCATCTCAAGGTTTCTTCATCTAAAAAGATACGTTTCCGCTCTTCTCGCTGCACTTTTTCAATTAAGAGTGAATGAAAAAAAAAGGTAAAGAGAGAGAAGAACGACACGACACCAGGCGGATTCGAACCGCCGCCTCCGAAGAGAATTGATGAATTGTAACATTCTAATCAATCGCCTTAGACCACTCGGCCATAGTGTCGTGGTTTGTTGAAATGTGCTTTTTGCCAAACTGGTCCATCAATTTTACTGGGATTAAGTGAACGAATGAATGATAACTGGTATTTGCTGTCATCTTGTCGTTGAATTGCTCCTTAATATCTTTGCTTCAGCTTCTTAATGGTGGCTATGCCAGGGGGCAATAAAAGAAATTAAATATCTATATTGTGATCCGATGTAACGACAGGCCTAGATAACTAGACCTAAGGGGGTCGTTGGTTTATCTTGAAGACAAGAAACAAGGGGGTGAGCAATATAAAAGCAAGAATAGACCTGTGTTACTAGCAAT